>Ga0180121_10000019_pt1 | contig 51087 bp, 47 predicted proteins | sample AntDrymUQ5402106_2_FD_129676 | JGI IMG/M metagenome (GOLD analysis project Ga0180121, IMG submission 129676) | Polar desert sand microbial communities from Dry Valleys, Antarctica - metaG UQ540 (21.06) (version 2) (version 2) | ecosystem: Environmental > Terrestrial > Soil > Desert | place...
CGGGGCTTCGTCACCCCCCAGCCCCAGAAGCGGCCTCGGAGCTCGTTCGTGCGGTTCTCAGCCGAGATGCCGAACGAGCGCTGGCAGGCCGACATCACCCACTGGCGCCTGGCCGATGGATCACTGGCCGATGGATCAGAGGTCGAGATCTTGAACGTGATCGACGATCACTCGAGGCTCCTGTTCGCCTCGGACGCGCTCATGGTCTTCAAGGCGGCCGACGTCGTGGCGAGCTTCCACGCAGGTGCTGCGGCCCACGGGTTCTGCGCCTCGCTGCTCACGGACAACGGGGCGGTGTTCACCGCGGCTCCCCGAGGCGGCAGCTGCGCCTTGGAGCTCGAGACCGCGGCGCTCGGGATCCGCTCCCTACACTCGAGGCCCTACCATCCGCAGACCTGCGGGAAGGTGGAGCGGTTCCATCAGACGCTCAAGCGCTACCTCGCCCGCCGGGACCCGGCGGGAACGCTCGCCGAGCTCCAGGGCCAGCTCGACACGTTCCGCACCTACTACAACGAGGTGCGCCCGCACAGGGCGATCGGCAGGCGCACGCCTGCAGAGGCGTTCGCGGCCAGGCCAAGGCGACCCCGTCGCTCCCCACGCTGAAGGTCCCCGCGCATCACCGCGTGCGTCGCGACAAGGTCGACATCACCGGTGTCATCACCCTTCGTCACAACTCACGCCTGCATCACATCGGGCTCGGACGCCGGCTCAGCGGCACCCGGGTGATCGTGCTCATCGACGGTCTGCGGATCCGTGTGTTGACCGAAGACGGCGAGCTGCTGCGGAGCTGACGTTGGACCCGAGCCGTGACTATCAGCCCAAGGGAGGCAGGTGAGGTGCAAGGATGTCCCGAGACAGGTGTGAACGATGTCCTGCGACATCACACAAGCGCGCCGGGCAGGATTCGAACCTGCGACCCGCGGATTAGAAGTCCGCCGCTCTGTCCCCTGAGCTACCGGCGCGTGCGGACAGGGTAGCGCGGGCCTCGGGGGCTCCGGAGCGGGTGACGGGAATCGAACCCGCATAGCCAGCTTGGAAGGCTGGAACTCTGCCATTGAGTTACACCCGCGATACCGCCAAGCCTAGCAACCACCGCGCTGCGATACTTCCTCGCCATGCGCGTGCCGTTCCGTCTGCTCGACGTGTTCGCCGACGCCCCGTTCACCGGAAACCAGCTTTGCGTGGTGTCCGACGTGCCGGCGGGGCTCGACACCGAGATGATGCTCACGCTCGCTCGTGAGATCGCGTTCTCCGAGACGACGTTCGTGACGGCGGTTCGCCACGACGGCTACGACGTACGGATCTTCACGCCGGACAACGAGCTTCCCTTCGCTGGTCATCCAACCATCGGCACTGCGTTCGCGCTTGTCTCCGACGGGCGTGTGTCGTCGTCGCTCGTGCAGACCTCGGCGGCGGGCGACGTGCCGGTCGAGGTCGACATCGCGAACCAGAGCGCGACGATGCACCAGCTTCCTCCGATCTTCTCGCTACCGTTCGACGATCGTGCCGCGGTCGCCGCGGGTGCAGGGCTCGAGCTCGTGGATCTGGCCGACGGACTGCCGATCGTGGCGGTGTCGACGGGCATCGCGCATCTCATGGTGCCCGTGCGCGACGAGTCGACCTTGCGCCGAGCCGACCGGAACGCCCGCGCGTGCAACGCCGTCTGCGAATCTGCCGATGCTGAGTCGCTGTACCTGTTCACGGTACGAGGCGAGGGCGACGTGATGGCTCGCATGTTCGACCGGTTCATGGCGATCGGTGAAGACCCCGCGACCGGCTCCGCTGCGGGACCGCTCGGCGCGTACCTATCGCAGCACGGCCTCGCCGGCATGCCCGGACGAGCGACCGTGGCACAGGGCGAGATGGTGAGGCGTCCGAGCTTCCTGCGACTCGACGTGGCGCCCGTTGGCGACTCGTGGTCGGTCGCGGTCTCGGGTGGCGTGTGTCTGATGGGCGGAGGCGCGTTCTCGTTCTGAGCGCGCCGGGCCTCGGTGTCTGAGTCGGTTACGGAGCCTCGCGGCAGGCAACTGCCGGTTCCTCGACCTGCGTGGAGCCCGCCGTCTGCGTCACCTCTGTGTACAGGGGATAGGTGGCCTCGACGGGAACGGCACCGGCGCTCAGATACCGGTCCTCTCCGCTCGCGGTGAACACGGCCGATCCGTCCCCGTCTCCCTGGGGCGCGACGATGCACTCCAGCCGGCCAGCGCCCGCGCCCGTGTTCATGACGTCGAACCGGAAGCAGGTGGGCGCGCCCGAACCGACGGGGCACTCCACACCTTCTCCCGCCGCGACCGTGAACTCGGCATGAGCCAGCGGAGCGCGAGCCTGCAGGGCGAACAACGCCAGGCCGATCGCGAGCCCCGCTGCCAGCAGCACGACGAGCGCCAGGTATCCGATGGTCGAGCGGTTCTGGGGAAAGAGCTCCACGTCGTCAACCTAGGGTGCCCTGCACCGGTGCGCAATCGGTCCTTCGGACCCAGCTGTTGGCCATTCGGCATGTGACCCGATGAACGGTTCCCCGACGCTCGCGTGCCCGTATCATGAGTGCTCACGGGGCGTAGCGCAGCCTGGTAGCGCACTTGCTTTGGGAGCAAGAGGCCGCGGGTTCGAATCCCGCCGCCCCGACCACGAGAAGTTGCTCGTCAGCGGAGGTTGGCCCGGGTCTCGCCCCTCGCCAGCTGCGCAAGGCGGTCATCAGCCCATGGGCCGACCGACGGCCATCCGGGGGAAGCAGAAATCGCCCATCTGGCCGCTCGTGTGGGCCGCGTCGATAGTCCGACTGTTCACTGGGGACCAGAGACGTACTTGGGACGATGCCGATGAAGCAGCTTTCTCTCATCTGCTCCACTTTCGTGGTGATCGTTGCGTCCGCGATCGCGGACCACGCTATCGGTTCACCCGAGATCGCGGGCGCCGATGCCGGCCCGGCGGCCAGCAGCGTCTACTTCTTCCAGGGCGTGCCGGACCAACGGCTGGACCTCTGCGTCGATGGGATCGAGATGGCTTCCGCCGCCACCTTCGATTCGATGGCGCATGCGGTGACACTGGCGCCGAGTTCGACGAGACATCGGTACAGCCTTCGCAAGGCGGCCAGGGGCGCGTGCGATGGCGCACTCGTCGACGAGGGCTGGTTCTACGCCTTCGGAGGAGACCAGGTCATCGTCATGGCCCACCAGTGGCGCGATGGAACGGCGAGATCCGAACCTCTGTGGCTTCCTGCACAGCCAGCGGTTCGTCATGGCGAGACGCGGTTCGTGGTGGGCAACTACGCTGCGGCACCGCGACTTCTGATGGCGGTCGACGGCAAGCGCATCAAACATCTGGAGCTCGACAGCGGTGGACCGAGCTACCTGTTCCGGGGTTACGCCGCGCGCAAGCACACCTTCACGTTCCGCATGAGGGATACGCGGGAGCTCGTCGTGAGGAGGACGCTGTGGATGCCCCAGGGAGTCGAATTCCTCATCGTGATCTACGGTGGTCACGACTCTGGGTACCGTCTTCGCGTATTCTCACGCACCGTCGGCGTTCGATACCCATCCTGAACGGATGATGTAGAGGAAGCGCGATGGTTCCTCGACACGTCTTGAGTTCCGAGAGCTTCTCGACGACGATCCAGCGATGATCGAACCGGAGGACACCATGGAATCGAGGGGAGTCTTCGCGTGGCTGGGACTTGCTCTCATGGTCGCGGGTGTGATTCCCGCGCTCTGGGCCGCAGGCGAGCTCTCGCAGGGACTGATCGAACTGCCCCGCCACTGGTGGAGCGCGCTCGCCACCATGCCTCTGGGTCTCGGGATGGTTCTCACGACCGCGGCGTTGTTGCGAGCTCGGCGGCCTGGTCGACATGCGTAGGGGAATCGCCGCACTGCTCGTGTCGGCCTCGCTCGCGCTCGCGGGCCTGTCTTTGCTCGCGGGATCACGTCCGGCTGCGGCCGGCACCCCCGGGCATGCCCTGCTTCCCGACGTGATACTGCGACCGTTGAGCGAGATCCGCATCGAGAAGCGCGTCGGCGTCAAGCTGCTGCGGTTCGCCTCGATCATCGGCAACGGCGGCGTCGGGGTGGTCGAGCTGAAGCCCGACTCGCCGACACGCTCGGCCGCGAACGACTGCAACGGCGACGGCGACGCCCTGAACGACCGCCAGGCATTCCAGCGCATCTTCCGAGACGCCGACGGCGACGGCGTGTTCACCCGTGGCGTCGACACGGTGTTCGACAGGCGGTTCGCGGGCTGCTCGTTGTTCCACGTCGAGCACAACCACTGGCATTTCGAGGAGTTCGCCCGTTACAGGCTCGTGAAGCCGAAGACGGGCCTCGTCGTGGCGGCGTCGGAGAAGGTCTCGTTCTGCGTCCGCGACAGCATCAGGTTCGGCGCGACGATGCCTGGCTCGCCGGCGCTCATCCACTACGGCGACTGCACCCAGGACTCGGTCACCGGTCTGTCGATCGGGTGGGCCGACTATTACGGCTCGACGCTTCCCGGCCAAGAGCTGGACATCCGTGGGCTGCCCGACGGCCGCTATTGCCTGCGCAACGAGGCCGATCCTGGCGACCGGCTCGCCGAATCCGACGAGGGAAACAACGGCCGCTCCACCCTGGTGCGTATCGTCGGGCGCGAGGTGACCGACCTGCGGACGGCCTGCTGACCCGTGCGGGAACCCGGACCTCCGCGTCAGCGGGAGCCCGGACCCCGGCCGTAGCGCGTCATGATCTCCACGAGAGTGGCGTGGTCGAGGCGATGGGCCGTGATGCCGTCGCGTCCGGTCATGGACTCGGCGGCGACGAGCGCGTTCAGGATCGCTTCCTCCGTGGACTCGATCGCACCCCAGAACAGCTCGCTGATCGAGCCGTCGGGGATCATCGAAATCTCGAGCGGGTCGGTGGCGCCCTCGGACTTGTAGCTCTCGATCCGTCCTCTGTTGCCGTTCGAGAAGGCGAGGAAGATGTCCCCGCTGGGATGCTCGCCCGCGCCCCCGACCCTGGCGATGCCGAGGCCCGCGCGCTGGGCGAGACGTTCGAGCTGGTGGGGGAGCATCGGCGCGTCGGTGGCGAGGATCACGATGATCGAGCCCATGCCGGGCTCGCCCGTTGGAGGTGCCGCGTCGCGTGCTAGGCGTTCCTCTTCGTCCCATGGCGAGGGCACCGCCGAGAGCGAAATCTCGTGGCCGACCGGCACGCCGTCGACGGTTAGGCGCTCGCGATGACCGTAGTTCGCTTGCACGAGCGCGCCGACCGTCCAGTCGCCGACCACGCGTGACGCGCTGCCGGTGCCGCCCTTGAACTCGTGACAGATCATGCCGGTGCCGCCGCCGACGCCACCCTCGGCTACGGAGCCCGTGGTCGCCGAGTCGAGCGCCGCGAACAGGTGCTCGGGCCGAACGTGGAAGCCGTTGATGTCGTTCAGCGCGCCGTCGTAGGTCTCGCCGACGACCGGAAGGCTCCAGTAGGCGGTGAGGTCGGCTCGCCCGCGCAGCTCGGCGGCGACGAGGGCGTCGCGCACGACGCCCACGCTGTGCGTGTTCGTGAGGGCGACGGGGGTCGTGAGGTGTCCTGATTCCCTGATCCATTCGAGCCCGGTCAGCTCGCCGTTGCCATTCAGGCGGTGGCATCCGGCGAATACGGGCTCCGCGCCGATGTCGGAGTGGGGTACGACCACGGTGACCCCGGTGCGCACCGGACCCTCGCCGACGGTGAGCGGACCGTCGCCCTCGATCAGCGTGGTTATGCCGACCATGACGCCGTCGACGTCGGTGATGGCGTTCAGCGGTCCGGGCGGCAACAGGCCGACGGTGAGGCCGAGGTCTCGGTAGCGGGTCATCGCCGGCCGAGCCTATCGGCTGAGGGGCGTGCACGGTGACCGGGGCGTGCTCATCCCGTGAACGCTCGGACGCCGGCGGTCACGATGGCCGCGACGATCACCACGATGAGCACGGGCGCCCTGAGCTTGATCGCGACGGCGGCTGCGAGCACCCCGGGCAGGCGAGCGTCGATCTCGAGCTCGCGATCGCCGCCGAGGGTGTTCACGGCCACGAGTGCGGCGAGCAGGGCCGGCGCGAGGAGCACGATGACGACGGTCGCGCTGGGCGGGAGAGGTCCGCCGCCCAGCAGCATCGGACCCAGCGCCTTGATCGCGATCGTGATCACGCCGACGATGAGCACGACGGTCCACGTGGCCGTCACGGTGGCGGTTCTTCGTCGACCGGCGCGTCATCGGCTGCGCGCAGTCCGAGCAGGCAGGCGGCGCTGGCCGCGATGATCGGAACCCCGGCCGGCGTGAACGGGGTCAGCGCCAGCGCGATGCCGGCGCCCAGCGCGGCCGCAGCGACCGCCTGGCGCCCACGCAGCTGCGCCACGAGCAGCGCGAGGAACAACGCCGGGAACGCCGCGTCGAGGCCCCAACGCGAAGGGTCACCGATGACGTCGCCGAACGCGACGCCGAGCACCGTGCCGCCGACCCACGACACGTACAGCGTCACGCCCGCGCCCAGCAGCACGCGAGGGTTGAACCGACCCTCGCCCTCGGCTGCGATCGCCCAGCTCTCGTCGACCGTGAGCTGGGCGTGCAGGAACCGCGACCACCACCGACCGGTGAGGGAAGGAGCCACGCTCACGCCGATCGGTCCGTAGCGTGCGTTCAGCAGCACCGCTGCCGTGATCGCCGACGCGACGGTGCCGCCGACGCCGAGGATCGAGGCCGCCGCGAACTGCGCGGAGCCCGCGAACGTGGTCATCGACATCACGATCGGGGCGAGCGTGCCCATGTCCGCCGCACGCGCCAACACGCCGAACGACACGCCGAAGCCGGCGACCGCGATCGCGAGCGGGGCGACCGCGCGCACGCCGTCGCTGTGCGTGCGCTCCCTGCGGGCCGGGTCGCTCATCGTCGAGCCATGCTAGAGGCGTGCACATGACCTCGACGTTCGACCCTTTGCCTCCCGACGCGGTGGCTCGCGCGCTGCGCGGGTTGCCGCCTGCGGACGGGTACGCCGTGCATGTGAAGCCACTGCGCTACCGGGAGCGGCCGCATCTGTCGGCCTGGACCGACTTCGACGAGCGCACGATCACGCTGCAGGTGCCCGAGCCCTTCTTCCCGTTCGGCGAGGTTGTGCCGTACGCGGCCAAGCGGCGCCCAGGCAAGCGCATGCGCTTCATCTGGCTGACCGAAGGGGTGACGTTCCGCACGCCGCGTGAGGTGCTGCGCTTCCTCTACTGCCATGAATGGATGCACTGGTACCTGCGCGAGCAGCTCGGTAAGAAGAGCGCGGCCGAGACGGCGTGTGACCGATTCGCCCTGCGGAACTACCGTCGTCGCGAGGTCTCGGTCGCCGACGCCGACGACGCCCTGCGGCGGAGATGACCGAGCTACGAGGCGCCGATGGCGCTCTCGAGCAGCACGGTGAAGTCCTCGACGCGCATGCGTTGGCGCTCGGGCTGGTTCGCGAGCCGATGGAACAGCCCGGGGTCGAGCTCCTCGGTGACCAGGGCGTCCTGTAGGGAGTTCGAGAGCCAGTCGACCATCGAGACGATGATCTCGAGGTCCACGTCGGCGCGGACCTCGCCGCGCTGCTGGCCCCACTCGACGAACTCGAGCGTGCCGTACGGATCCTCGCTCACGAGCCATCGGTTGATCTCACGTTTGAGCGTGAGGTCGGTGCCGTAGTTGCCGATAAGCACGACGCGGTTGGGGATCCAGTCTTCCTTGATGAGGTGCTCGGTGCGCGCGAGCCAGAAGCGCACGGTCGCGAAGAACCCCTCGGCCTGCACCTCGTCGGGAGCGTCGAGCCATGCGGGAAGCGTGAGCACCGCTCGCTTGTAGGCCTGCAGGAACAGCCCGGCCTTCGAACCGAAGTGCTGGAAGATCGAGCCCTTCGCGATGCCGAGGTCCACGGCGACATCCTCGACCTTCGCGCCCTGGAAGCCGTGCTCGGCGAACTGGCGCATGGCGGCCTCGACGATGCGATCGCGCTTGGCCTGGGTCTTCGCGTTGCGGGGCGACCTCAGCTCGGCGACCATCGGCTTCCTCCAGAGGATCGGTGGACTCGGCCGAACGCTATCACGGCCGGTTGACTTAGAGTCACATATACGTGGCGCCCAGGTCTCCTCATGGACCCTTCACGCTGGCATCATCGTGTGGCAAGAGTCCTCGCGAACGAGTTGACCCCAGGTCAGGCACAGCACGGCCTACAACGTCGAAGAACCCGACGACAACCGAGAGGAAGCGGCGATGCAAGAAGACCTCGACGTCCTGAAGCGCTCGCTCATCGCCGCCGACATGGACCTCGGCCTCGCCGCGGTACAGCGTCTGGTCGACGCCGATGCCGACCCGAAGTGGATCCTCGAGCAGGGCATGGCCGTTGCCATGTTCGACCTGGGCGAGATGTGGAAGCGCGGCGAGGTGTTCCTGCCGGAAGTCGTCGCGAGTGCGGAGGTCTTCAAGCGCTGTAACGCGATCGTCGAGCCTGTGCTGCTCGCCCAGCGCAAGGAGGGTGACGAGGTGAACACGATCGTCGTGCTGGCGACTGTCAAGGGCGACCTTCATGATCTGGGCAAGAACATGGTCGGCGCCATGCTTCGCACCAGCGGGTTCGACGTGCACGACATCGGCAAGGACGTGAGCGCCGATCGCATCGTCGAGGTCGTCCGCGAGCTGCACCCCCAGATAGTGGGGCTCTCCGCGTTGCTCACCACCACCGTGCCGTATCAGCAGCGCATCATCGAGCGGCTGAAGGCCGAGGGCCTGCGCGATGAGGTGATCGTCATGGTTGGTGGCGCGCCGGTGACCCCGGAGTGGGCTGAGAAGATCGGCGCCGACGGATACGCGAACAACGCGCCCGAAGCCGTCGAGATCGCGAAGAAGCTCATCGGGGCGATGCGGTGACCCTCGCGACGACGCGGTTGAGCGGCCCCGGCGGCGAGGTCGCGATCGGTGATGACCACCCGTTCCGCATCATCGGCGAGCGCATCAACCCCACCGGGCGCACGCAGCTCACCGAGGAGCTGAAGGTCATGGACATGACCACGGTGCAGCACGACGCGCTAGCCCAGGTACGAGCCGGCGCCGCGGTGCTCGACCTGAACGCCGGCATCCCGGGGTTCGACGAAGCCGCGATGCTCTCGGCTGTCGTGAAGACGGTGCACGAGGTGGTCGACGTGCCGCTCTGCATCGACTCATCCACTCCCGAGGCGCTCGAGGCCGCGGTGCCCCTCGCCCAGGGGAAGGTCCTGATCAACTCGGTCACGGCCGAGGAGCACTCCTTGGAGCGGCTGCTGCCGCTGGTCGCGCGGTTCGGCGCCGCGGTGATCGGCATGGCCAACGACGAAGAGGGCATCTCCATGGATCCCCAGACACGGCTCGCAGCCGCGAGGAAGATCGTCGAGCGCGCCGCCGACCACGGCATCGCCCGCGACGACGTCATCATCGATCCGCTCACGATGCCGATCGGCGCAGCGGGCGACGCGGCGACGGCCATGTTCGAGACGGTCCGGCTCATCCGAGAGGAGCTCGGGGTGAACGTGAGCTGCGGCGCATCGAACATCTCGTTCGGCATGCCCGACCGCCAGGGCATCGACGCGGCGTTCCTCACGATGGCAGCCATGGCAGGCATGAACACGGCGATCACGAACCCCTTGCACGCGCCGGTGCGCATCGCGCTGCTCGCGAGCGACCTGCTGCTCGGACGCGATGCGTTCGGCTCCGCCTGGATCGCCGAGCACCGAGCGAAGGCGGCGGGTCCGGGGGGCTCAAGTAGCGAGGCGGAGCCGAGCGATAGCCTCCCGGTTGAAGAGTCGCGATGAGCGGCCGCAAGCACCAGGTCACCTACGAGCCGAGCGGGACGACGGCGCATGTGCCGACCGGCACGACGCTGTTCAACGCGGCGCACTGGGCAGGCATCCCGATCGAGTCCACGTGCGGAGGCCGCGGCACCTGCGGCAAGTGCAAGGTCCAGGTCCTGCAGGGCCATGCCGAGCGGACGCTCGCCGACTACCGCCACGTCTCGGAGGGGCTCGATGAGGGCTGGCGCCTCTCCTGCCAGTGCGAGGTCGCCGAGGACATGGTGGTCGATGTGCCCCGTGCGATGAGCGTGCCCAAGGCCGCGACGATGGGTGTCGGGCGGTTCGTGCTGCTCGAGCCGAACGCTGTGAAGTACGTGCTCGCGATCTCGCCGCCCACGCTCGAAGATGCGCGAAGCCGGCTCCGCCGGGTCACCGATGCGCTCGTCGACGAGGGCCTCGAGGTCTCGCATGCATCGTCGGTGCTCCCGCTCCTCGCGGAAGCGATCGACGACGAGGTCGAGTCGGCGATCACGGCGACGGTCGTGGGGGACCGGCTCATCGACGTCGAGCCCGGCGACACGAGCGACCGGCTCTTCGGCGTGTCGATCGACGTCGGCACAACGACCGTGGTCGCGACGCTGATGGACCTTCGTGCAGGCGCCGCGGCGGCCGTGGAGTCCACGATCAACCGCCAGGCCCCTTTCGGCGCCGACGTGCTCACCCGCGTCAGCCACACACAGATGCACGGCCCCGAGGGACTCGATGCCCTGCAGGCGGCGATCGTCGCCACCATCGACGGTCTGCTGGGAAGCGTGTGCGCGACCGCGGGCATCGCCCGCCACGAGGTGCTGGAAGTCGTCGCCGCGGGCAACGCAACGATGCTGCACCTGTTGCTCGGCGTCGATCCGGAGTCGATCGGCCGTTCGCCGTTCACCGCGACCTTCCTCGAGGCGCAGGACCTGCGCGCAGCCGACGCCGGCGTCGCGATCCATCCCGAAGGAAGGCTCGTGCTCTTCCCGTCGGTAGGGGCCTACGTCGGGGCCGACATCGTCGCCGACATGCTCGCCACCGGCATCGCTCGTGATCATGAGCGCCGCCTGCTGGTCGACGTCGGCACGAACGGGGAGATCGTCGTCGGCAACGAGGATCGCGTGGTCACCACCGCGGCCCCGGCCGGCCCGGCGTTCGAGGGCGGCCAGATCCTTCACGGCATGCGCGCCACCGAGGGTGCGATCGAGGGCGTGAGCCTCGACGTCGCCGCGAAGGATGGCGGAAGCGGCGTGCGGCTCCAAGTGATCGGCGGCGACGTCGAGCCGCGCGGTCTCTGCGGCAGCGGATTGATCGACGCGGTCGCCCAGCTTCGGCTCGCCGGGCTGCTGAGCGACGGCGGCATGATGATGTCGCCTGACGACGCCGTCGCGGCGGAGCACCCGTTCGCCGGCCGGCTGCGTGTGGACGACGAGGGGGTGCGAGCGTTCGCGCTCACCGACGACATCGTGCTCACGCAGCGAGACATCCGCGAGCTGCAGCAGGCCAAGGGCGCGATCGCGACCGGCATCGAGGCCGCGATGCGTGAGCGAGGGTTCACCGCCGCGGACCTCGACGAGGTGCTCCTGGCCGGTTCGTTCGGCACCTACATCGACCCGCTCGGCGCCCGGGTGCTCGGCCTCGTGCCGCCGGTCGCGGTCGGCAAGATCCGGGCCGTGGGCAACACCGCGAGCGAGGGTGCGAAGATGGCCCTGCTGTCGTTCCGGGAACGCGGCGTCGCCTTCGAGCTTCCGGCGTTCGTCGACTACCTGGAGCTCTCGGGCGTCGAGGACTTCAACGATCGGTTCATCGCCAACGTGTCGTTCCCACCGCTCGAGACCGTCCGCCCCGGCGCCGTCGAGGGCGACGACGACCGCGACGAGAACCGCGACGAGGAACGGACCACTGGGGGCCTGACGACGTGACCTCGACCCGAGCCCGCGTGGCGTTCATCGCATGCGGCGCCGTCGCGATCGACACGAAGGCGCTTGTCGACAAGCACGGCTGGCCCGCGGACGTGCACGGCATCTCGAGCGACCTGCACATGACGCCGCTCGAGATCGCACCCGCGGTCGAGGCCAAGCTCGAGGCCCTCACGCCCCTGTACGACCGGGTGATCGTCGTCTACGGCGACTGCGGCACCGGCGGGCGCCTCGACGAGGTGCTGGCGCGCTACCCGGCGGTGCGGCCCGCGGGCGTGCACTGCTTCCAGTGGTATGCGGGAGAGCTGTACCGGCGGTTCGAGACCGACATCGGCATCTACTTCCTGACCGATTGGCTCGTCACGAACTGGGACCGTGCGGTGATCAAGGGGCTCGGCCTCGACCGCTTCCCATGGCTCAACGAGACGTACTTCGGCAACCTCAGCCGCGTGCTGTTCGTGCGGCAGCACCCCGACCCCGCGCGCGAAGCGAAGGCGCGGGAGATCGCGGCGTACATGGGCAAGCCGCTCGAGATCCACGACATCGGCATCGAGCCCCTCGAGGAGCTGCTCGTGCCCCTGATGGAGGAGACCGACGATGTTCGAGCCTGAGAACGCCCCCCGCATCCTCACCGGCGAGCAGGAGGAGACGGTTCACGAGACCGCGATGCGCATCCTCGAGGAGATCGGCACCGACGTGATGCACGAGCCGGCGCGCGCGATGCTCGCCGAGGCCGGGCTCAAGGTCGACGAACAGCGCGTCTACTGGGACCGCGGCTTCGTCATGGAACAGGTCGCGAAGGCGCCGTCGTCTTTCCGGCTGCGCGGACGCAACCCCGACCGATCGCTCACGGTGGGCGGCCGGGTGGGCGGGGGAGGAGAAGCCGGCGTGCCGGTGTGGATGAACGTCGGCGGGCCGCCGTTCGCGAGTGACCTCGACGAGGGCAGGCGGAGCGGACGCATGCAGGACCACGACAGGATGGTGAAGCTGACCCACGCCACCGACGTGCTGAACTGCGTGCAGGTGGGGGGCCCCGAGGCGACCGACCTCCAGATGGAGGTTCGCCACATGGACATGGAGTACTCGGCGATCCGGTACTCCGACAAGCCGTACACCACCTACGGCACGAGCGGTCCGCGCGCGCGCGACGGCATCCGCATGGCCGAGATCGTGCACGGCGGGCGAGCGGCGATCGAGGCGGAGCCCGCGCTCATGGGCATCGTGAACCCGAACTCGCCGCTGATCTGGGACTTCCGCATGACCGACGCCCTGATGGCATGGGCGGAGGCGAAGCAGCCCATCGTCGTAACCCCGTTCCTGCTGGCGGGCGCGACGAGCGCGGTGAGCGTGAGCGGCGGCCTCACCCAGCAGGTCGCCGAGGCGCTCAGCGGCGTTGCTCTCGCGCAGCTCGTGCGCGAGGGTGTGCCATGTCTTTACGGGTCGTTCTTCACCGTGACCGACATGCGCACGGGATCGCCGGCGTTCGGCACGCCAGAGTCGGTGTGGGGCATCCTCGCGGGCGCTCAGCTCGCGCGGCGTTACGGCCTGCCGTTCCGTGGCGGGGGAGGGCTCGCGTCGAGCCCTGCCGTCGATGCGCAGGCCGCGGCCGAGACCCAGATGATGCTCTGGGCGACGAACCTCGCCGCGACCGATGTCGTGCTGCACGCGGCCGGGTGGCTCGAGGGTGGTCTCTGCGCGTCGTTCGAGAAGTTCGCCCTCGACATCGAGCTGCTGCGCCAGTTCCAGGTGCAGGCTCGCGGCGTCGGATTCAGCGACGAGGAGATCGCCTTCGACGCTCTGAAGGAAACCGGTCCTGGCGGGCTGTTCCTGTCTTCGCCGCACACGCGTGAGCACTTCAAAGAGTGGCTCTACATGTCACCGCTGTTCCAGACGCCGGACTTCGCCACCTGGGAGATGATGGGTGCCGAGACCACCGAGGTCGCCGCCAACAGAGCGTGGAAGCAGCTCCTCGAGAGCTACGAGGACCCCGGCCTCGATCCCGCGATCGACGAGGAGCTGAAGGCGTACATGGCGAGTCGCAGTGACGCCCCCGACCTCTTCGTCGATGACTAGTCCAGATCAGACTAGGCTGACCACGGTCATGCGTGTGTCAAGGACTCATGAGTGTGTGCCAGCGGCGTCCCGATGAGCACTGCTTCGACGATCTCGGCTGCCTCGACGACGTCGTCGCCCAGGTACGAGCCGGGCACGTCCTTGCGCGCCGACGCAGGCCCGAACGCCGCTCCCGCGTAGAAAACGGAGACCCCCGGCAGGGCGTCGACCGCGGCGGTCGCCTCGACGGCGGCTCGCCGGGTCACGCTGCGCTGGCTCGTGACGACCGCGCCTCGGGCCTCTGCAGCCAGCACCGCGACGACCAGTGAGGACACCGGTGTGAGTGCCCCCAGCGTCCGAACCGCCCAGCCGCGCCGGGCGAGCACGACGCCGAATGCCTCCAGCCCGATCGTGTGCAGGTCCTTGGGCCCACACGCGAGCACGAGTGGGAACGGCCGGAACGGCGCAGGCGCGAGCGCGGATTGCCTCGCCAACCAGACCCGGATGGCTTCGGTCGCCAGGTGCTCGTGCGCGGTGTCGCAGACGCCCGCCTTCCATCTGCTGCCCATCTCGCGCATCGCCGGCAGCGCGATGTCACGGATCGTGTGCTCGACACCCATCGACTCCGCGCCGGTCGTCAACACGTCGCGAAGCCCGGCGGGATCGAGTCGCATCGCCGTGTCGAGGAACCGGTCGAGCAGCTCGGACCGAGGGCCTGCCTCGGTGGCGTGGAGTCGCGCGATGTCGACCGCCTCACTGGCGGAATGGCCTCTGGTGATCGCGTCGCGCATCATGCGGAGCCCGTCGACCTGGTCGACCGCGTATCGGCGATGCTTGCCGTGGGTGCGAGCCGGCACCGGGAAGCCGTACCGCCGCTCCCACGATCGGATCGTCGGAACCGGGATGCCCAGCAGGGATGAGACGGCCGCGATGGGCATGAGGGTCTTCATGTTGTCCTTGGACTGCATCGGTTCCATGTCCACAGGGTACCCACCTGGCCAGCAGTTCAGAGCTGCCGCATAGTTTTGATTCCGAAACTATGCGAATGTGCATAGTGGAGGCCGTACACCTTGCATGAACGCGATCGTGAAGGGTCCGCTCCTCCACGGCAAACATCCTGCCATCGCGCCGGCGTCATCGGATGCGATCTCGTTCCTGCGAGAGGGGTTCCCTTCTCTAGAACTGAAGCAGTCCAGTACGCCGAAGCCTTCTTGATCGAGCAGCTGGCGGACGGGTGAGGGCAACCCTCAGACCGCGCGCGTGCAGCCGCCCGAACTACTCCTGGATCTCGCACCAACGGAAGCAGTCCGCGACGTGGTCGTTCACGAGGCCACATGCCTGCATGAACGCGTAGCAGACGGTCGGCCCCACGAAGCGGAAGCCTCGCCGCTTCAGGTCCTTCGACATCGCCCGTGATTCATCTGTCTCGGTCGGAACCTCGCCGAGGCTTCGCCATCGGTTCACGATCGGCGCGCCCCCGATGAAGGTCCAGAGGTAGGCGTCGAGCGAGCCGACCTCGCGCTGCAACTCGAGCACGGCCTCGGCGTTGTTCACCGTGGACTCCACCTTCAGCCGGTTGCGCACGATCGATGGATCGACGAGGAGCCGCTCGATCTTCGCCGGCGTGTAGCGCGCGACTTTCGACGGATCGAAGCCGGCGAACGCGCGCCGGTATCCGTCGCGCTTGTTGAGGATCGTGGCCCAGCTCAGGCCGGCCTGTGCACCTTCGAGCGTGAGCATCTCGAAGAGGTGCACGTCGTCGTGAACGGGCACGCCCCATTCCTCGTCGTGATACGCGAGGTAGCGCGGTTGGTCGAGCGGCGCCCACTCGCACCTGGTCAACGGCCTGTTGCCACGTCGGCCAGCACCTCGCTCACGAGGGACAGGCCCTTCAGCGTGTGCTCGATGTCGAAGCCGAAGCCGAATCGCAGTCCTCTGTCGAGCCCGAACATGTCCCCGGGCACGAGCAACACGCTGCGTTCGGTGCGGAAGCGCTCCACGAGCGCCCCGCTCTCGACCGGCAGGTCGTAGCTCGCGTACGCGATCGCGCCGGCGCCGGGCCGGACCCACTCGAAGATGGCCCGGTGTGACTCGAGCCACTCCTCGAGCCGCGGGTAGTTGGCCCGGACGATCGCGCGCGTGCGCCCGAGGATCGCCTCGCGCATGCCGGGCGCCATCGCGCAGCCGGCGAGACGATCGCCGATGGCTGATGGAGTGAGCGTCGTGTAGTCGTGGCGCTCCCAGATGCGCTCGATCATCTCGGGAGGCGCCACCACCCACCCGATGCGAAGACCGGGCATGGCGAACGCCTTCGAGAGCCCGCTCGTCACGATCACCCGGTCGTACCGGCCGAAGAACGTCGGCGAGGCGATGTCGGTGTCGAGCTCGGCGCCGCGGTAGATCTCGTCGGCCACGATCCACGCTCCCACCCGGTCCGCAGCCCGAACGATCTCGTCCATCTCCGGTTCGGTGAGCACTTGTCCGGTGGGATTGTTCGGGTTGCAGATCATCACCGCCTTCGTCCGCGTGGTCACCGCGTCGTGGAGCTGGTCGACGTCGAGCCGCCATGCGCCGTCGTGCAGGAGCAGCGGCACGGGATCGCTCGCCTCGCCGAAGGCCGGTCCGAGGCCCCACCCCTGCATGTAGTTCGGCACCATGAACGCCAGCCGGTCGTCCGGCTCGAGCAAGGCCCATAGCGACAGGAAGTTCGCCTCGGACCCGCCGTTGACCATCGTCACGTGCTCGGCCGTCGCGCCCGGGTACCAGGCGGCGACGTTCGCCCGCGTCTCCTCGGAACCTTCCGACAGCGGGTATCCGAGCGCCGTCAACAGGAAGGCCTCGGCATCGGCGTCGGGACCGAGCAGCTCTCGGATCGTCATCGCCGTCACGCCCGATTCCGACAGGTCGTAGTCGACGTCATGCCAGTACAGCGACTGATACCGCTCCATGCGGAACTGCTCGATGCCCATCGCCTGGACCTCCCGGCCGGGTGCGCCGCGACCGTAGCATCCGCCGGCCGAGAGGAGCCGGCCAGGAAGCGCCGAGTAGGCTGGGCGCCGTGGGCCAGGTTCGGATCGTTCGTGCCGGCGATGTTCGGGCCTCACTCGACATGCGATCGTGCATCGACGCCTGCGAGGCAGCCTTCGTCGCCCACTCCTCGGGCCGCGCCGAGGTGCCGGGCGTGATCCACCTCGACGTGCCGGAGTCGCGCGGCGAGATCCATGTGAAGGCCGGGCACCTGCACGGCGTCCCTTACTACGCGGTGAAGGCGGCGAGCGGCTTCTACGGCGCGGAGGCGCCGGCGATCGACGGGCTCGTCATGGTCTTCGATGCGCGTGACGGATCGCCGGCGGCGTTCCTGCTCGACGGCGGGTACCTGACCGACCTGCGCACGGGCGCGGCCGGGGGCGTGGCTGCGCGCCACCTCGCACCTGAGCGCATCGAGCGGGTCGCGATCATCGGCACCGGGGCGCAAGCGCGTCACCAGCTCGACGCGCTCGCCGAGGTGCGATCGGGCTTCACCGAGGTGCGCGTGTGGGGTCGAAACGCCGATCATGCCTCGCGCGCCGCGGGCGATCTGCAGGTCCGCATGGGCGCGGGGTGTGCGGTGGCCGCCGTCGCGTCGGTGCGGGAAGCCGTCGAGGGCGCCGATGTGATCGTGACGTGCACCGCGGCGCGTGAGCCGCTGGTCGAGGCAGGGTGGCTCGCGCCGGGCGCGCACGTCACGTCGGTCGGTTCCGACGGAGCCGGCAAGCAGGAGCTCGATCCCGAGATCGTGCGTCGCGCCGACGTGCTGGTCGTCGACTCGCTCGATCAATGCCTCGCTCTGGGGGAGCTGCAGCATGCTCCCGAGCACGCCGACCGAGCCGTCGAGCTGGGCCGGCTGTGCGCGGGCGAGGCCGGCGGGCGCACCGGGGAAGCGCAGCTCACCGTCTGCGACCTCACCGGCGTCGGGGTGCAGGACGTGGCGGTGGCCAACGCGGTGATGGCTGCCCTGGGCGAGCGCGGCGAGACGATCGAGCTGTGAGTGTTCCCGACGGTGTTTCTGCCGAGCTCAGCCGGCGAGCCGCATCAAGATCTCGTCGTGCAGCAGGCCGTTCGACGACACCACGCTGCCGCCGTCGCTGGTCCGTGACCCGTCGAGCTGGGTGACGCGGCCGCCCGCTTCCTCGGTCACGACCTGGAGGGCGGCGTAGTCCCAGATGTTGAGCGAGGGCTCGATCATCGCTTCGCCGGCGCCGCGCGCGACGAGCGCGTGCCCCCAGAAGTCACCGAACCCGCGGGTTCGCGCGGCGCCGGCGAAGAGGCCGAGCGCGCCGCCGCCCGGACCTGAAGCGAACCAGCGAGCGCCCGAATGGAAGAGCTGGGCTTCGCTGAGGGTGTCGATGTCGCTCACGCGGATCGGCCGGTCGTTCATGCGAGCGCCTTCCCCCCGAACGGCCTCGTACCGTTCGCCGATCGCCGGTGCGTTCACGATTCCCATGACCAGCTCGCCGTCGACCTGCAACGCGATCAGGGTGGCCCAGATCGGGATGCCGCGGGCGTAGTTCGCGGTGGCGTCGATCGGATCGACGATCCAGACGCGGCCCGTCGCACGGTCGCCGCCGCCCTCTTCCTCGCCGAGCACATGGTCGTCGGGGAAGGCGGCGGCCACCTGCTCGCGCACCATCGCTTCGATCGACGTGTCAGCTTGGGTGACGACGGTGCGGTCGGCCTTGCGGCGGATCTCGAGCCCGTCGCCGAGGAACAGCCCCATGCCGATATCCGTCGCGCGATCGGCCATGCCGGTCGCGAACGCCAGCTCGTGCTCGTACATGTGTTGGAGACTATCGGGCCATGGACCCCGAGCAGGACCGAGACTTTCGGCTGACGCCCGGCCGAATCGATCTCGGGTAGCCTGACTGCACTCATGCAGACGACCGTCGAGAACACCGAGAAGCACATCGTCAAGCTCACCGTCGAGATACCGCCCGCCGAGTACTCGAAGGAGCTCGACGCGACCTATCGCTCGATCGCCAACCAGGTCAAGGTGCCCGGATTCCGCAAGGGGAAGGTGCCCAAGCGCATCATCGACGCCCAGATCGGGCGTGACGCCGTTCGAGACGAGTTCCTCGAGCATGCGGTGCCCCAGTACTACCGCCAGGCCGTGTCCGAGCAGGACCTCGCCCCGATCGCCGACCCGGAGATCGATCTCGAGGGCTTCGTCGACGACTCGCCACTCGTGTTCACGGCCACGGTCGAGGTTCGTCCGAGGCTCGAGCTCACCGAGGCCGACTACGTGGGGCTGAAGGTCTCGCAGCCGAGCACCGAGGTTGTCGAGGCTGACATCGACGCCTGGATCGACCGGTTGCGGGAGCGCTTCGCCGAGCTCGAGCCCGCCGAGCGCCCCGTCATCGAGGGCGACTACGCGACGATCGACGTGAAGGCCGTCTCGGGTGACGAGGAAGTCGACGGCCTCACGCGCACCGACTACCTCTACTTCGTGGGCTCGGGCGAGTTCGGCGAGGCGCTCGACCAGCAGCTCGCCGGCACGAAGCCCGGCGACATGCTGAAGGTGTCCGAGGAGATGGGCGAGGGCGCCGGCGAGGCGTTCCAAGGCAAGGTCGCCGACCTCACGGTGCTCGTCAAGGATGTGAAGGCCCGGCGGCTTCCCGAGGCCGATGACGATCTCGCGAAGACGGCGTCGGAGTTCGACACGATCGCGCAGCTCCGCGACGATCTGCGCACGCGCTTGGGGGAGATGAAAGAACGCGAGGCGACCGCCGAGCTGCGAGACCTGGTGCTCGGCGAGATGATCGAGGCCATCGATGTCGATATCCCCGACACCTTGATCGACGACGAGACCGAGCACAGAGTGAGCGGCGCTGAGGAGCGAGCCCGGCGAGCCGGTCTCACCCTCGAGGACCTGCTCGAAGCGCAAGGTTGGGACGAGGCGCGGCTGCGTCAGGACTCCCGGGAGCACGCGGTCCGAGCCATCAAGGCCGACCTGGCCCTCGAAGGGGTCGCCAGAGCCGAGAAGATCGAGGTGACCGCCGACGATCTCGGGGCCGAGATCTCTTCCCTTGCAGAGGCATACGGCCGTGACGCGAAGGAGCTCGCGAAACAGCTCGAGCGAACCGGTCAGATCGTGACGCTGGCCGGGGATATCATCAGGGGCAAGGCCCTCGATCTGCTGGTCGAGCGCGCAGATGTGCAGCCTGCCGACGAACCTGTGCCCGACACCGACACCGACGACGACACCGACGACGACACCGACACCGAGGAGACCACATGACCGACCTCCGCAGCACCATGCCGATCGCCAACGACTACCTCGTTCCGGTCGTCGTCGAGCAGACGAGCCGCGGCGAGCGCTCGTTCGACATCTACTCGCGACTGTTGAAGGAGCGCATCGTCTTCCTCGGCACCCCGATCGACGACAACGTGGGCAACCTGATCATGGCCCAGATGTTGCACCTGGAATCGGAGGACCCCGACAAGGACATCCACCTGTACATCAACTCACCGGGTGGGGTCATCACGTCGCTGTTCGCGATCTACGACACGATGCAATACATCAAGCCCAACGTGTCCACGATCGTCATGGGCCAGGCGGCGAGCGCCGCGGCCGTGTTGCTGCTGGCCGGCGCTCCTGGCAAGCGCTTCGCGTTGCCCCACTCGCGCGTGCTGCTGCATCAGCCGCACGGTGGCGCCGAAGGCCAGGCCGTCGACATCGAGATCCAGGCGAAAGAGATCACCCGCTCTCGCCATCTGTTGGAGAAGCTCATCTCCCAGCACACCGGCCAGCCCATCGAGAAGGTGGCCAAGGACACCGACCGCGACTTCATCCTGACGGCCGAGGAGGCCAGGGACTACGGGGCGATCGACGAGATCATCACCACCCGCGGGATCGCGGAGCTTGCGACCGCTGGAGTCGCCGGCGGGTGATGATACGCCGGCTCGGTGACGAGCCGGGCAGCTCGATACGTCGGAGAAGGAAGAGAGGCAGATGGCCAAGTTCGGGGATTCCGACCTGCTGAAGTGTTCCTTCTGCGGGAAGAGTCAGAAGCAGGTCAAGAAGCTCATCGCCGGTCCCGGCGTGTACATCTGTGACGAGTGCATCGATCTGTGCAACGAGATCATCGAGGAAGAGCTCTCCGAGACGACCGAGCTGAAGCTCGACGAGCTCCCCAAGCCGCAGGAGATCTTCTCCTTCCTCGACGAGTACGTGGTCGACCAGGAACGCGCGAAGAAGGTGCTCGCGGTCGCGGTCTACAACCATTACAAGCGCATCCAGGTCGGCACCAAGGACGACGAGGTCGAGCTGCAGAAGTCGAACATCTTGATCCTTGGCCCGACGGGCTGCGGCAAGACGTACCTGGCCCAGACGCTCGCTCGCATGCTCAACGTGCCGTTCGCGATCGCCGACGCGACCGCGCTCACCGAGGCCGGCTACGTCGGCGAGGACGTCGAGAACATCCTGCTGAAGCTGATCCAGGCCGCCGACTACGACGTGAAGAAGGCCGAGACCGGCATCATCTACATCGACGAGATCGACAAGATCGCGCGCAAGAGCGAGAACCCGTCGATCACCCGCGATGTGAGCGGCGAGGGTGTGCAGCAAGCGCTGTTGAAGATCCTCGAGGGCACGCAGGCGAGCGTGCCGCCCCAGGGCGGGCGCAAGCACCCGCACCAGGAGTTCATCCAGATCGACACCACGAACGTGCTGTTCATCTGCGGCGGCGCGTTCGCGGGGCTCGACAAGATCATCGAGAGCCGCATCGGCCGCAAGGGCATCGGTTTCGGCGCCGAGGTTCTCTCCAGTGCCGAGAAGGACATCGGCGAGCTCTTCGCTCAGGTACTGCCCGAGGACCTTCTGAAGTTCGGCCTGATCCCGGAGTTCGTCGGCCGCCTGCCGGTCATCACGAGCGTCGACAGCCTCGACGAAGACGCGCTCGTCGACATCCTCACGAAGCCGAAGAACGCGCTCGTGCGTCAGTACCAGCGGTCGTTCGAGTTCGACGGCGTCGAGCTCGAGTTCAAGGACGACGCCCTGCGCGCGATCAGCGAGCAGGCGATCATGCGCGGCACCGGCGCGCGCGGCCTGCGCGCGATCATGGAAGAGGTGCTGCTCAACGTGATGTACGAGCTGCCTTCACGCGACGACGTCACGAAGTGCCTCGTCGACAAAGACGTCGTGCTCACCGGTGTGTACCCGACGCTCGTGCCCCAGACCAAGACGGCGAAGAAGCGCAGCGAGCGCCAAGAGAAGACCGCGTAGCCTACGCGGCCCCTCCATCGATCAAGGATCGCGCACGGCGCAGCTCCGCCACCGAACCGAGTTCGTCGAAAAGCGTGCATGCCGCCTCGAGACGGGCGCGTTGTTCGTGCGAGAGCCCCGTGGACGTGAGCGCCTCCGCGATCGCGAGATCGATCCTGGCCCCTTCCCACCGGGCGCCGTGCTCGAGGAACCCGTCGCGTGCTCGCCCGAGCGTGAGCACACCATGCTCGACGTTCCCCGCATGGCAGTCCGCGAGACCCGCGAGACGGTCCGCGAACTGACGCGAGCCGACGAGGTCACCGTCGGCGGCGGCGGCGCGGACCTCCCGCACGATGTCGTCGGCCTGGTCCCATCTTCGTGCCGCAGGAACCCACTCGCACATCGCCTCGAGATGGGCAGCGCCTGCCACTCGCCACCCGGCAGGGCGCCTCTGGAACCGGGCCCAGGCTTCGTCGAGCTCTCCGCGTGCCACGAGCAAGCGATTCACGTACGACCAGGTCCGCCGGCCCGAATGGCTAGCGGCGGACTCGACGCGCTGCACGAGGTCCATCAGCCGATCGGCGTGGGCGCGTTCCCCACGCAAGGTGTGGATGAGGGTCATGATCACGTAGGCATTGAAGACGTAGTAGGGAGGGTCGTCGCGCCGCTCCTCGAGCATGTCCAGCACCATGTCGAACGAGCGAGCGGCTGCGTCCCAGTCCCCGACCCGGAAGGACCCCTCGGTCAGCCATGCGAGCACATGGAGCCTCGAGTTGATCGCCACATCGACCGACCGCTCACCCTCGGTGGCGTACTTCACGACGTCGGACCAGCGCCCGGCCTCGCCGCTGCACCACGCCATCATCGCGTACACATCGCCGACTTCCACGGGATCGCGGAGCCGGGAGATCAGTGGCAGCCTGCGCGCTTCGATCTCGAGTGCCCGCCCGTATCGACCACGCCGGAGCGCCGGCGACGCGGCCTGGTCCAACGCCGCCGACGCCAGATCGGCATCGTCCAATCGCAAGGCGATCTCAGCCGCCTCGAGCCCGTCTCCCTCGATCTGGTCGAGGTCGTCGTCTGAGAACTCCATCGTCGGGAAGGCGAATGGCCAGGATCCCTGCGCGCCCAGTAGCTTCACCCGTTCGCGGCTGTCGCCGGACGGAACGTGCGCCAGGCCGAGGTCCAAGTATCGTCGAACGGCCGGTTCCTCAGGGCTCGAGCGCATCGACCCGGGCCAACGCGTGGGGATAGCGACGGCTCGGGCGCACAGGTAGGCGACGCGGACTGGGTCGGGCACGTCCGCGCCGAGCTCCGCCTCGACCGCAGAGGTGAACCCCCGCCAGGCTTCGTCGCCGTCGGAGCCGTTGAAGTAGGCTTCGCCGCTCTCTTCGTAGGCCAGTGATCGTTCCCTCCCAGTCGCCGCCAGATCGATCGCCTGCTCGGATAGGCGTTCTGCCCTGCGCAACGCGAATCTGCGTCCGGCATCTTGGGCCGCCTGGAGCGAGCAGCGGAACGCCTTCTGACGCAACGCCTCGAGGGGTGCCGTCGTCGAACTGGCCGCCGCCCGATGTGCCTCGAACCAGTGGAAGGCCAACAGCTCGAGGAACTCACGGGCACGGTCGCCGAGGGTCTCTTCGAGCCAAGTCGCGATCGCGGCGTGCGCGGCGGACCGATCGCGTCTCGGCAGCGTGTCGTACGCGACGTCGCGGGTGAGCACGTGTTTGAAGATGAACTCGGACTCGCCGGCCAGCGACGACGAGAGACGTGATCGAACGAGGTCGCGGTCCTCGAGCGCCACGAGGGCGTCGTGGAGCTCGTCTGCCTGACCGTTCACGAGCCGGTCGACGGCGCCAGGCCAGAAGACACGGCCCACGACCGCGGCTGCCTGGAGTACGCGGCGATGCGCAGGGTCGAGCAGGTCGATGCGGGCGGCCAGCACCCCCTGCACCGTGTCGGGGATGTCGATGCGGGCAACGTCTCCGGTTGCGTGCCAACGCCCGCCCTCCCTCGACACAGCACCGTTGTCGACGAGCTGGCGCACGATCTCCTCGAGGAAGAACGGGTTGCCGTCGGCCCGTGCCACGATCCGGCGATATGCCGCGTCGGGCAGCTCTTCGACATCGAGGAGCGATCGGACGAGCACGTCCGCGTCCTGCTCGCCGAGTGGATCGAGGGCGATAGCCGAGTAGTTGCGTTTGCCGCCGCCCCAATCGGGGCGGTGCCCCGTGAGCTCGGGCCGTGCGGGACAGATGAAGGACACGCCACCTTCCACGCGGTCTGCGAGCTCCTCGAGCAGATCGAGCATCGCGGGATCTGCCCAATGGATGTCCTCCACGACCGCGATCACGGGGCGCTCGGTCGCGAGGTCTGAGAAGAAGGCCCTCCATGCAGCGTGGATCTCCTGGCGAACCTGCTTGGGCTCGAGCTCCGAAAGCGGCAGGTCGGGATCCTCGAGACCCATGGTGAACGCCAGGGCCGCCGGCGTGTGTTCGGGATCGGCAGTGCTCGCTGCCTGGCTTCCCTTCAGGGCCCGGATCTTGCTCAGTGCGACTGTCGGCGGGTCGGTGTCGGCGATGCCGGCGACCGCGCGCAGGATCTCCGACAGTGGCCAGTAAGTGATGCCGTCGCCGTAGGGGAGGCAACGGCCTCGCACGACGACCGGTGCATCGGCGTATGCCTCTGCCCTACGGACGAACTCGTAGGTGAGCCGGCTCTTGCCGACGCCGGGCTCCCCGTAGATCGTCACGACGTGGGGTCGGCGCTCCGACGCCGAGCGCCGGAACATCGTGTGCAGCAGCTCCATCTCCGCGTCGCGCCCGACCATCGGCGCGCTGAGACCGACGTTCGCCGCCTCGCCCGACCCACCCAACAGGGCCGACGCGACCACGGGCTCGGCCTTGCCCTTCAAGATCAGCTCACGCCGGTCCCCGAATCGGAAGCCTCGTACCGCACGGCGCGTCCGTTCCGCTGCGATGATCTCGTCGGGCTCGGCCGTCGACTGCAGCCGAGCGGCGGTGTTCACCACGTCGCCTGTGACCATCGGTTCTCCGGGGGCGCCGCCGCCTGACGCGAGCACCTCGCCGGTGTTGACGCCGATCCGCATCCGCAAGGTGAGACCGTGGGTCGCCTCGAGGCCCGTGTTCACGAGGTCCAGCCGGAGCCGCATGCGCAGCGCGGCACGGAGAGCGCGGGCCGGATCGTCCTCGTGCGCAGCCGGAACCCCGAACGCGGCCATGACCGCGTCGCCGATGAACTTCTCGACCGTGCCGCCTTCCGCCTCGATCTCTTCGCGCATCGCGCCGAAGTAGGTCGCCATCACCTCGCGGAGCTGTTCGGGATCGAGGAGCTCGCCGAGTGTCGTGGAACCGGTCACGTCGGCGAAGAGCACGCTGACGACCCGCCGTTCCTCGATGGGGCTGCGGGTTTCGCCCGAGACCGCGGTTCCACACGCCGGACAGAACCGCGCGCCGACGGGCAGCTCGGCGGCGCACGATGCGCACGGCTGGCGGAGAGATGCTCCACAGCTCGAGCAGAACTGCGCGTCATCGGTGTTGGCCGCGCTACAAGCCGCGCAGGAGGTCATCGGCGCGAGTCTAGGACCGTTCCGTAGACTGCGCCGCATGAGCATGCCCGAGAAGCCATCGCTCGACGGCCTCGAAGCCAAGTGGGGCGAACGGTGGGAAGCCGACGGCACCTACCGATTCGATCGCACGAAGGCCCGCGAGCAGATCTTCGCGATCGACACCCCGCCGCCGACGGCGAGCGGCTCGCTGCACATCGGGCACGTGATGTCGTACACGCACACCGACCTCATGGCGCGCTTCCGGCGCATGCGGGGCGACGAGGTCTTCTACCCGATGGGATGGGATGACAACGGCCTGCCCACCGAGCGTCGCGTGCAGAACTACTTCGGAGTGCGGTGCGATCCTTCGCTCCCGCGCGACGATGACTTCGACGTCGAGAAGCTCGAGCGCAGCGGCGACGCGACCGTCTCGGTCAGCCGCCCGAACTTCATCGAGCTCTGCGAGCGCCTCACCGCCGAGGACGAGCAGGCGTTCGAGGGGCTGTTCCGCAGGCTCGGACTGTCGGTCGACTGGCGACAGACCTACACCACGATCGGCGAGGTCTCGCGCAGGGCCTCGCAACGGGCATTCTTGCGCCTGGTGCGCAGAGGGCTCGCCTATACCGCCGAGGCGCCCACGATGTGGGACGTCGACTTCCGCTCCGCGGTCGCGCAGGCCGAGATCGAGGATCGAGAGATCTCGGGCACCTATCAGCGCGTCGCGTTCGATCTCGAGGACGGCAGCGGGCGCATCGAGATCGAGACTTCGCGTCCTGAGCTGATCCCCGCGTGCGTGGCGCTGGTCGTGAACCCGGCCGACGACCGGTACGCGCCGTTGGTGGGCATGACAGCGCTCACGCCGGTGTTCCGCGTGCCGGTGCCGGTGCTCGCGCACGATCTCGCCGACCCCGAGCGGGGAACCGGTGCCGCGCAAGTCTGCACGTTCGGCGACGTGACCGACGTGGTGTGGTGGCGCGACCTCAAGTTGCCCACCCGCGTGGTCGTGCGTCGTGACGGCACGCTCTCCGCCGGCCGGTTCGGCGACCCGGGGTGGGAGTCGCACGACCCCGAGGCCGCCAACGCCGCCATGGCTCACCTCGAGGGCAAGGCCGCGAAGCAGGCACGCAAACAGATCGTTGAGCTCCTGCGCGACGGCGGCTGGCTCGTCGGCGAGCCCCAGCAGGTGCAGCACGCTGTGAAGTTCTACGAGCGGGGCGAGCGTCCGCTCGAGGTCATATCGAGCCGCCAGTGGTTCGTGAAGACGCTCGAGCTCAAGGAGGCGCTGCTCGAGCGCGGCCGTGAGATCTCGTGGCACCCGGAGTTCATGGGCACGCGCTACGCGAGCTGGGTCGAAGGGCTGAACCAGGACTGGGCGCTCAGCCGCCAGCGCTACTTCGGCGTGCCGTTCCCGGTGTGGTTCCGCCTCGACGAGGCCGGAGAGCCCGACTACGAGGACCCGATCCTGCCCGACGAGGCCGCGCTGCCGATCGATCCGCAGGACGACGTGCCGCCCGGGTTCACCGCCGAGCAGCGGGGCGCGCCCGGCGGGTTCGCCGGCGACCCCGACGTCATGGACACGTGGGCCACGTCGTCGCTTTCGCCGCAGATCGCCGCGCGATGGGAGGACGACCCCGACCTGTTCCAGCGGCTCTTCCCGATGGACCTGCGTCCTCAGGCGCACGAGATCATCCGCACCTGGCTCTTCTATACCGTGCTGCGCGCACACCTGGAGCACGACTCGATCCCGTGGACGAATGCCGCGATCAGCGGGTTCGTGCTCGACCCCGATCGCAAGAAGATGTCCAAGTCGAAGGGCAACGTCGTCCTGCCGACCGAGGTGTTCGAGAAGCACTCGGCCGACGCAGTGCGCTACTGGGCGGCAAGCGCGAGGCTCGGCATCGATGCGACCTTCGACGACCAACAGATGAAGGTCGGGCGCCGCCTCGCGATCAAGATCCTCAACGCCTCACGGTTCGTGCTCTCGATGGAAGCCGCTCCCGGCGCGGTCACCGAGTCTGTCGACCGGGCGATGCTGTGCGCCCTCGCCGACGCGATCGCTGACGCCACGACCGCGTTCGATGCCTACGAGCACTCGAAGGCGCTCGCCACGCTCGAAACGTTCTTCTGGGGCTTCACCGACGACTACCTCGAGCTCGTGAAGCAACGCGCGTACGGTGGCTCTGGCCCCGAGACCGCCGGCTCCGCGGTGGGGGCGCTCCGCGCCGCGCTCGACATGCTGCTGCGCGCGTTCGCTCCGTTCCTGCCGTACGTGACCGAAGAGGTCTGGTCCTGGTGGCGCGAGGGCTCGGTGCATCGGTCGTCGTGGCCGGCACCGGGCGAGGCACGTGAGATCGCCGGATCCGACTGCAACCCAGGGGTGTACGAGGCGGCGGCCGCGGTGCTGACGGCCGTGCGCAAGGAGAAGGCGCTCGCGAAGGTCTCGCTGAAGACCCCGGTTGACTCGGTGACCGTGCACGACACGCAAGACCGGCTGCGGTTGCTGAGCCGGGCTTCGGCCGACCTGCGCGGAGCCGGCAACATCCGCGCGATCGAACAAGAGGAAGCCGACACGTTCTCGGTCGACACCGTCCTGGCCGAGCCCGAGCCTCCTGCCGAGCCCGAGCCTCCTGCCGAGCCCGGGACCTGAGATGGATCACGCTCAGGCGCTCAAGGAGCTCGATTCCCGCAAGGAGTCGCGCATGATCCCGGACCTCTCGCGCATCCTGGCGCTGGCGACCTACCTCGACGACCCCCAACTCTCGTATCCGACGATCCACGTGACTGGCACGAACGGCAAGGGAACCGCCGCGCGGGTCGCGACCGAGATCGCGTGTGCGCACGGCCTCACGACCGGGCTCTACACGTCGCCCCATCTCGTCAGCGTCACCGAGCGTCTGTCGGTATGCGGCGTCGACATGACCGAAGAGGAGTTCGCCGACGAGTTCACGCATCTGCATCCGTTCCTCGAGCTCGTCGACGGCCAGTCCGACGAGCGCGTGACCTACTTCGAGGCGCTCACGGCGCTCGCCTACCTCTGGTTCGCTGACCGGCCCGTGGCTCTCGGTGTGTTCGAGGTGGGCATGGGTGGCACGTGGGATGCCACGAACCTCATCGCGAGCGAGGTCGCCGTCGTCACGCCCATCGGGCTCGATCACCCCGAGCTCGGCGCGACCCTCACCGAGGTGGCGGGGGAGAAGGCCGGCATCATCAAGGACGGCAAGGTGGTCGTGGTGCGTGAACAGGACGCCGGGGCGCTCGCGGTGCTCGAGGATCGCGCCGACAAGGTCGGAGCGACGGCTCTGCTGGAGTTCCGTGACTGGGAGGTGCTCGAACGGCTGCACGCCGTCGGCGGCCAGGCCTTCTCGATCCGTGGGTCGCTGGCGACCTACGAGGATCTGTTCCTGCCCCTGCTCGGAGCCCACGCGGTGCACAACGCCGCCGCCGCGATCGTCGCGTGTGAGGCGCTGTTCGGTGAGCCGCTCGACGAGGGATCGTTGCGAGGCGCCCTCGCCGATGTGCGGTGGCCGGGCCGCCTCGAGGTGGCTGCGCGGCACCCGGTGATCGTGCTCGACGGCGCGCACAACCCAGCGGGCGCCGAGGCGCTCTCCGTGGCGCTCCGCGAGTTCTTCCCGGGGGAAAGGCTCCACCTCGTGCTCTCGATCAGCTCGAACAAGGACGTCGCGGGCATCGCCGAGCATCTCGCGCCGCTCGCCGACGCCGTCTACGCTGCGCGCAACGAGAGCGAGCGCTCCGCTGAGGCGGCGTCGATCGCCGAGACCTTTGCAGGCGCTGGCGTGGTCGTCTCCTCGCACGATTCGGTCGCAGAGGCGCTCGACGCCGCCCGCGCTGCTGCCGACGAGAACGATCTCATCTGCGTGACGGGCTCTCTGTACACTGTCGCTGACGCCCGCCGGGCGCTCGGCCTCACGACCTGATCCACCCCTTCGCACGACACCAGGAGCACTCGATGGCGACCGAATCGACACTGCTGATCGTCAAACCCGACGGCGTGCGCCGAGGCCTCGTCGGCGAGGTGCTGCGCCGTGTCGAGCGGAAGGGTCTCGCGATCGGCGCGCTGCGCATGTACACCATGCCGCGTGAGACCGCCGAGCAGCATTACGGCGAGCACCGTGAGAAGCCGTTCTTCGGCGAGTTGGTCGATTTCATCACCGGCGGGCCGGTCGTGGTCGCGAAGATCACGGGCGGCGATGCCATCACCTGCTGGCGTACCCTCATGGGCCCGACGAACCCGGTCGAGGCGCCGCCAGGGTCGATCCGAGGTGACCTCGCGACCGAGATCGGTGAGAACATCGTGCACGGCAGTGACTCTGCCGACTCGGCGGAGCGAGAGCTCGCGCTGTTCTTCGACGCCCACTGACCGGAAGCAGCGCGGTGCCAGGCCTTCAGGACGCGTTCGATCGCATCGGCGAGGCGCTCGAGCACCAGGTCGAGAGCTCACACGCCGCTGGCGCTGCGCTCGCCGTGACCGACGCCGAGGAGATCCTGGGTGTCGCCGTGCGTGGCATGGCCGACGTCGCGGCCGGCACGCCGGTCCGGCCGGAGACACGCTTCCAGATCGGGTCGATCTCGAAGTCGTTCGCCGGCATCGTGGCCGTGCAGGAAGCCGACGCCGGCCGGCTCGATCTGCACGTGAGTGTCAACGAGATCCTGCCGTGGCTCGAGCTGCCCGAGCCGTTCGGCCCGATCACGGTCCACCACCTGATGCAGCACACGGGCGGCCTCGCTGTCGGCACCGAGGATGCCCCGACCCTCGCCGGCACGTTGTGGACGATGCGCGGCGTGCCTGCGACCACCGCGCCCGGCGAGCGCTTCTGGTACTCCAACGACGGCTGGAAGATCGTCGGCGCCTGCCTCGAGCGCGTCGCGGGCATGCCGGTGCACGATCTGATCGCCGATCGCCTGTTCGCACCGCTCGGCATGCGCGATTCCGTCGCGTCGATCGACGAGAGCGAATACGAGCGCACGGCGGTCGGCTATGAGCCGACGCGATGGGACCGGCCGCCGCAGCTTCGGCACACGTTGTCGGCCGCCAACCACATCGTGAGCAGCAGCGCCGACGGGTCGATCGTGTCGAACGTCGTCGACATGTGCGCATACGCGCGCTTGCTGCTCGCGAGGGGCGACGTGCCCGACGGCCGAGGGGGGCGCATCCTCAGCGACCAGGGGTTCTCGATGCTCGTCGACCACGGCGTCGACGACGGAGAAGGCGGCACTTACGCCTACGGCCTCTGGCAGGAAGACGTCGACGGTCATCGCTGGATCGCGCACACCGGCGGCATGGTGGGGTACACCGCGCTGCTGGCGGTCTCGCCTGAGGAGGGCATCGGCCTCGTGCTGCTGCAGAACGGAGGTGGGACCAAGCGCGGTGTCGCTGCCTCCGCGCTCGCGACGGTCCGCGCCAGTCTCGCCGGAGCTGAGCTTCCCGATGTGTGGTCGCCACCGCTTCCGACCGAGGTCGCGAAGGCATCCGACTACGCCGGCCTGTATGCGGGCGACGACGGCCGAGAGCTCGAGGTCGTGCCGATCGACGACGGGCTGGAAGCTCGGGTCGGTCCGTTGTCGGTCCGGCTCGAGCGAGACCCCTTGGCGATCGAGGCCGGCGACACGTTCTTGATCGCCCACGAGGCGCTCGACCGGTTCCCACTCGAGTTCGTGCGCGACTCCGAGGGCACCGTCGTCGAGGCGTTCCATGGGCAGACGTGGTTCCGCGGCAAGGCGTATGCGGCGCAGGAGCCGGAGCCGCTTCCCGAGGAGTGGATAGGCTTGCCGGGGCTCTATCGCAACGACTCGCCCTGGAACCCGGTGCTGCGGGTGCTCGCTCGCAAGGGCGGGCTGGTGCTGCAGTGGCCCTACGACAGCGGCGACCAGGGTGCGGCCGGGCGGCTGGTGCCGCTCGGCGACGGCTGGTTCGCCGTGGGGGAGGAGCGCGATCCCCGCCGACTCCGCTTCGAGGGCACGACCGCACAGGGCAAGTCGGTGGTCGCGGAATTCAACGGCGGCCGCTGGTATCGCTCGCCCGAGGAGTAGTCGGACCCAGACTACGTGCCCCCTGCTTCCGTTTCGCTCCCGTGATGGGGGGCTCAGATCGCTCGGAAGGCGAGCGTGGCGTTCGCGCCTCCGAACCCGAAGGAGTTCGACAGCGCCAGGGTGACGTCGAGCTCGCGCGCCTCGTTCGGTGTGACGTCGAGGTCGCAGTCGGGATCGGGCGTGGAGTAGTGGATCGTCGGCGGGATCACGCCTCGGGCGATCGCGAGCGCGCACGCGGCCGCTTCGACAGCGCCCGCGGCGCCGAGCAGGTGCCCGGTCATCGACTTCGTGGATGACACCGCGACCGTCTGCGCATGGTCGCCGAGCACGGCCTTGATCGCCGCGGTCTCGGCCGCGTCGTTGAGTGGTGTCGAGGTGCCGTGCGCGTTCACGTAGCTCACGGCCGAGGGGTCCTCACCGGCGTCATCGAGAGCCCACCTCATCGCGAGCGCCGCGCCCGCGCCCTTGGGGTCCGGCGCGGTGATGTGGTGCGCGTCGTCGCTCGCGCCGTAGCCTGCCACCTCGCAGTAGACGCGGGCGCCGCGGGTCCGGGCGTGTTCCTCGCTCTCGAGGATCAGTGCGCACCCGCCTTCGGAGAGCACGAACCCGTTGCGGTCGGCGTCGAACGGACGTGAGGCCGTCTCGGGGTCGGGGTTCTTGGTCAGCGCGGTCATCTGGGCGAACGCGGCAACGGTGAGCGGGATCGTGGCCGCCTCGGACCCGCCCGCGATCGCGAGGTCGACGTAGTCGTCACGGATCAGCCGCATCGCCTCGCCGATGGCGTGGTTGGACGACGAGCACGCCGACACCGTGCAGTAGTTGGGGCCTGTAAGGCCGTAGCGCATCGCGATGTGCCCACCCGCCGCGTTGGCCATGAGCATGGGAACCATGAACGGGCTCACCCGGCCGGCGCCCTTCTCGCGCAGCACATCGTGTTGGTTGAGCAGCGTCTGCACGCCGCCGATGCCGGTCGCATAGATCACGGCGCCGCGCTCGGAGCGAACCTCGGGATCCCCGGCGTCTGCCCAGGCGAGCTTCGCGCTCGCGATGGCGTACTGCGCGAAGGGATCGGTGCGGCGGGCTTCCTTCGGGTCGAGGTGGTCGGTGGCGACGAAGCCTTCCGGGTAGCCCGCCACGCTCACCGGCAGGTCGGTGGTATCGAAGGCCACGATCGGGCGAACGCCGTTGCGCCCGCTCGTCAGGCCCTGCCAGAAGTCCTCGACTCCGGTGCCGACCGGCGCCACCGGACCGATGCCGGTGATGACGACCTTCGTGCCTCGGCTCACAGGGCGAGCGCTCCTCTCGAGGATCCTGACGTCGATCGCGTTACGAGACGCCGAGCTTGCCGGCGACGAGGTCGACGGCCTGGCCGACGGTCTTCACCGACTCCATCTCGTCCTCGGGGATCTCGATGCTCCACTCTTCCTCGAGCGCGAGCACGGCCTCGACGAGGTCGAGCGAGTCAGCGTTGAGATCCTCGGCGAAGCGCGCATCGGGCACCACCTGGACCTCGTCGACGGCGAGCTGCTCCGCCAGCACTTTCTTCACCCTGGTCTCGATCTCCGAACGATCGGTCATGTCGTCATCCCCTCCTGGTCGCGATGATGCCGGTCTGCCCAGAGGCTAGCGGGCCGAACGCCCTCACGACCGCTCAGGCGGTGAGCCCTCCGTCAACCGGGATCACCGCACCGTTCACGTACGACGCTTCTTCGGACATCAGGAATCGCACGACGGCCGAGACCTCCTCGAGGCGCGCGGTGCGTCCGAGCGGGGTCTGGTCCATGTAGTAGGCCCTCGCTCGATCGTCGAGGTGCGACGTCATCTCGGTGTCGACGAGGCCCGGACAGATCGCGTTCACGGTGACGCCCTTGGCCGCGATCTCGCGCGCGAGCGAGGTGGTCAGCCCGAGCAGCGCGGTCTTCGACGCGGCGTACACCGTCTGGCCCGCATTGCCGTGCAGCGCCACTGCGCTCGAGACGTTGACGATGCGGCCCCACTTCTCGCGCAGCATGCCTCGCATCGCGGCCTTCGCACAGATGAAGGCGCCCCTGACGTTGGTCGCCATGACCTTGTCGTAGGTCTCCATCGAGTATTTCAGCAGCAGGCCGTCTTGGCTGAACCCCGCGTTGTTGACGAGCCCCGTGACGTTGCCGACTTCCTCGGTGATACGCCGGAATGCTTCGGTGACGCTCGTCTCGTCGGTCGTGTCGAGGAACACGGTCAGCCCCGGAGTGCCGGCTGCCTCGAGCGCCCCGAGCACTTCCTTGGCGACGGCCTCGTCGCTCCGGTACCCCACGGCGACCGTCCACCCACCCTCGGCGAGCGCGATCGAGCACGCGCGGCCGATGCCGCGCGAGCCGCCCGTGACCACCGCGACCTTCGAGGTCACGCGCCGCCCTCTGCGCTCGCGGTGGCCACTGAGCCTCCTGCCGCCCCTGCGGGCGACGCGAGCGTCCAGCGAACGAGCGTGGCGCCCCACGTGAGCCCCGCGCCGAACGAGGTGAACAGCACCAGGTCACCCTCGTTGATCACCCCCGCTCGCCATGCCCGGTCGAGCGCGATCGGGATCGACGCGGCACTCGTGTTGCCGACCTCGGCCACGTCGACTACGGCCTTGGCCGGGTCGATGCCGAGCCGGTCGACCACGGCGGTCATGATGCGCGCGTTCGCCTGGTGAGGGATCAGCACGTCGACGTCGTCGATCGTGTGGCCGGACTTCTCGAGCAGCTCGCGGCATGAGCTCGCCATCTCGGTGACGGCGCGCTTGAACACCTCACGACCGTTCGGCATGCGCACCACGTGGTCATTGGCGGCCACGGTCTCGGCCGACGCCGGGGTTCGGGTCCCGCCGGCAGGCATCCACAAGATCTCGGCGGCGTTGCCGTCGGCGCCCAGGATCGAGCCCTCCACGCCGGGCGTCTCCGACGCTCGCACCACCGCGGCGCCAGCGCCGTCGCCGAACAGGATGCAGGTGCCTCGGTCGCGCATGTCGAGGATGCGGCTGAAGACCTCGGTGCCGATCAGCAGGATCGTGTCGGCCATGCCCGCGCTGATGAACGCGGTGGCGGTCGCGAGGCCGTAGCTGAACCCGGCGCACGCCGCGTTGATGTCGAAGCTCGGACAGCTCACGCCCAGCTTCTGCTGCACCCAGACCGCTGTCGCGGGGAAGACCGTGTCGCCGGTGATCGTGGCCACCACGATCATGTCGAGCTGCTCGGCAGCGATGCCGGCGCTCTCGAGCGCGGCGCGGGTCGCCTCGACAGCGAGGTCCGATGCCTGCACGTCATCGTCGGCGAAGTGGCGAGCCTCGATGCCTGTGCGGTCGCGGATCCACTCGTCGTTCGTCTCGATGATCGATTCGAACCAGGCGTTCGGCACGATCCGCGGCGGGAGCGAGCTTCCCACCCCGGCGATGGTGGCGTGGCGCGTCACGTCGCCGAGCTTACCGCGGCCGCAGCGGCCTCGGGAGAGCCCACCGCGAGCGCGATCGCGGTGGGCACCACGCGTTTCGCCATCTTCGTGAGCACCTCGCCCGGGCCGCACTCGAGGAAGGTCGTGGCGCCCGCGGCGGCGAGCGCCAGCGCGTCGTCCTGCCACCTGACCGGCGAGATCACGTGACCCTCGAGCAGCGAGCGGAGCTCGGCCGCGCCAGACACCAGCGCGCCGCTCACGTTCGAGGCGATCGGGAACGACGCCTGCGTGAGCTCGAGGCCGGCGAGCTCGCGAAGGATCGGTTCGATGGCCGGCTCCATCAACGCGGAATGGAACGCACCCGCCACCTGCAGTCGCACAGCCCGGATCTTCCGCTCGGCCGCGAGGACCTCTGCGCGTTCGATCGCGGCGACCGAACCGGAGATCACCGACTGCACCGGGGAGTTGCGGTTCGCGACGACCAGCACGTCGTCGCCCCTGGCCTCGTCACAGAGCGCGTCGGCGTCGCCGGGACCGGCGCCGAGCAGCGCGCTCATCGTGCCGGGCCTGGCCTCTGCGGCGCGCTGCATGGCCTTCCCCCGCACGACCACCACACGCAGCGCATCCCCGAGTCCGAGCACGCCGGCTGCCACCAGCGCCGAGAACTCGCCGAGCGAGTGGCCCGCCGCGCCGACGACGCCCGTGAGCCCTTCGGCTTCCAGCACGCGGAATGCCGCCACGCCACAGGCGAGCAGGGCGGGCTGCGCGAACTCGGTCGTCGCGAGGGCGGCCTCGTCGTGAGCGCCCGCCACGATGTCACGCCCCAGGGCGTCGCCGGCCTCCTCGAGCACGGACGTGCCCGCCGGGTGGGTGGCCCACGGGTCCGCCATGCCGATGAACTGGGATCCCTGTCCAGGGAAGACCACCGCGATCGGCATGATCCGGCAGCCTACTCAGTTTCGTCGCCCGGCCTTTTCGTCCGGCGTTCGAAGATCGCGTTCGGGAGGCCCAGCGATCCGACGGGAAGGCGGCTCGCTTCGATCGCGGCAACTGAGCAGGGACCTCCGTGGTCGGACCAGCGATCCAACAGGGATGTCCCTGCCAAGTTGGCGTGCGAGGTTGGCGCCGATCGACCCGAGACCCGCGACCCGCGATCGACCGCCCCCGCGCCCCCGGCTCCTGCGCATGTGTTGGCCCCATGGTTTCGCCGTCGTGGAGTTGCCAGCTCACCGGACCTCCTGTTGAATGACCGACGAGTCCCATCATGGCCGAGAGGATTCAACGTTCTTCTTCTCCCACGTCCAAGAACCAAGGGGCGGAGGGTGTACTCGGGTTCCTTGGTCGCGACATGGCCGTCGACCTCGGCACCGCGAACACGCTCGTGTACGTGCGTGGACGCGGCGTCGTGCTCAACGAGCCGAGCGTCGTCGCGATCAACACCCTCACTGGAGCAATCCTTGCGGTGGGCTCCGAAGCCAAGCGCATGATCGGGCGCACGCCGAGCCATATCCAGGCGGTGCGTCCGTTGAAGGACGGCGTGATCGCTGACTTCGACGTCACCGAGAAGATGCTCCGCTACTTCATCCAGAAGGTGCATAAGCGCCGCCTGCTGGCCAAGCCGCGTGTGGTCATCTGCGTGCCGTCGGGAATCACCGGCGTCGAGCAGCGCGCGGTCGAGGAGGCGACCATCGCGGCGGGAAGCCGTCGCGCCTACATCATCGAGGAGCCCATGGCGGCGGCGATCGGCGCCGGGCTCCCGATCCACGAGCCCACCGGCAACATGGTGGTCGACATCGGCGGCGGCACGACCGAGGTCGCGGTGATCTCGCTCGGCGGCATCGTCACGAGCACCTCGATCCGCATCGGCGGTGACGAGCTCGACGAGGCGATCATCCAGCACGTTAAGAAGGAATACTCGCTGCTGCTGGGGGAGCGCACGTCTGAGGCCATCAAGCTCGCCATCGCGAGCGTGTTCCCGATGCCGGAGGAGCTCGTCGCCGAGATCAAGGGGCGTGACCTCGTCAGCGGCCTGCCGAAGACGATCACGATCAGCGCGGAGGAGATCCGCCGCGCGATCGAGGAGCCGGTCAACGCCATCATCGACGCCATCAAGACCACGCTGGACCGGACTCCCCCAGAGCTCTCCGCGGACATCATGGACCGCGGCATCGTGCTCACCGGCGGCGGCGCTTTGCTCCGCGGGCTCGACAGGCGCCTGCGGCACGAGACCGGCATGCCCGTGCGCATCGCGGACTCGCCGTTGCAAGCGGTGGTGCTGGGGTCCGGCAAGTGTCTCGAGGAGTTCGAGGTGCTGCAGCGGGTCCTGGTGACCTCCTCGCGCCGGTAGCCGCCCATGGCCATCCGGCGGCGCCCCCGCTCGACGCGGCTCCTGGTCGTCACGCTGGTCTCGATCTCGCTCGCGGTGATCACGCTCGACTACCGCCAGCGCGACTCCGGTCCGCTCGCGATCGCCGGTGACGCCGCGAAGACCTTCATGGCCCCCCTGCAGGAAGCCGTGACCACCGTGACCCAGCCGATCGGCGCCTTCTTCTCCGGGCTCGCACACCTTCCTTCGCTCGCCAATGACAACGAACGGCTGCGGGAGGAGAACGCCGCCCTGCTCACTCAGGTGCAGGTCGACGCCGCGCAGCAGGTGGAGCTTCAGGAGCTGGTCGACCTGCTGGATCTGCGTGACGCGCTCGACCCGCAGGCGGTCGCGGCCGTGGTGACCGCGAACGGGGTCTCGAACTTCGAGTACACCGTCACGATCGACAAAGGGTCGGCCGACGGCATCGAGCTGGATCAGCCGGTGGCGGCCGGCAGCCCTGATGCCCAGATGCTGGTCGGTCGCGTCGTCGCCGTGACGGCGGTCTCGGCCGAGGTGCTGTTGATCATCGACCGCGATCTCGCCGTCGCGGCGACGATCGGCGACACCCGGGAAGCCGGCCTGCTCGAAGGGCAGGGCGCGAGCGATCTCCGCATGAGCTTCTTCGATTCCGGCACGCTCGTCGAGGGCGGCGAACCGGTGTTCACGCAGGGCTATGAGCTCGACGGCCAGTCGGGCGTCTACCCTCCAGGCATGTTGATCGGACAGGTCTCTCGCCTGATCCCTTCGGAGAATGAGACCCAGCAATACGTGGAGGTACGCCCCGCCGTCGACTTCGAGACGCTGCGGTTCGTGCTCGTATTGCAGACTCCGGGGAGCGCATGACCCGGCGCGTGATCGTGACCGGCCTGGTGATCGTGACCGGCTTGTTGCTTCAATCGACGCTGTTCTGGCAGTTCAAGCTGCTCGGCGTGCGTCCGGAGCTCATGTTCCTCGTGACGATCGTGGTCGCGATCCTCGAGGGCCCGCAGGAAGGCGCGACGACCGGCTTCGCGGCCGGGCTCGCGCAGGACTTCCTGCTGAATCAGCCCAAGGGCGTCACCGCGCTCACGCTGACCCTCGTCGGCTACTCGGCCGGCCTCGCTCGCCAGTACATCGTGTCGGCGTCGCCGCTGCTGCCGACGATCTTGGTCGCGGTGGGCACCGCGACTGGCGTCGCCTTCTATCAGGTCGTCGCGTTCCTGCTCGACCAGCTGCAAGAGCCGTTCGCCTTCGCCGTGCGGGTCACGTTGCTCTCCGCGCTCTACGGGGCGATCCTGACGCCCATCGTCTATCCGCTGCTGCGCCGCGTGATCGAGGGCTCGCGTCCGACCAGGGTGGTGCGGTTCTAGATGGAGAGGAGCTCGGCCCGCCTCAAGGTGTTCGCGATCCTCGTGCTCGTCATGTTCGGCGCGCTCTCGACCCGTCTGTGGTTCCTGCAGGTGCTCGCCACCGAGGTCTATGCGAAGAAGGCCCAGGACAACGGTGTTCGCACGATCGCGATCGACGCGTTGCGCGGTGCGATCTGGACCGAGGACCAGTACGGCAAGCCCGATGGCGTGCCGCTCGTGGAGAACCGCAGCAGCCTCGAAGTGCGGGTCGATGTGCAGGAGCTCGAGGCCAGCGACATGGCGGAGGAGGTGCTCGGCAGGCTCTCGGAGATGCTCGACGTGCCTGTGAGGAGGATCCGCGCAGATCTCGAGAGCACGCAGTACTTCGACTACCAGCCCAAGCCGATCGCCGAGTTCGTCGACGAAGAGGTCGCGTTCGCGATCCGTGAGCGCCAGGAGGAGTTCCCGGGCGTGCAGGTGCGCAACACCAGCGTGCGGGAATACCCGATGCAGCGGACCGCCTCCCACATCGTGGGGTGGGTCGGCCAGGTGCAGGAAGAACAGCTCGAACAGGCCCGTGAGGGGGAGTACGGGCCGAACGACATGGCCGGCATCGCCGGGCTCGAGGTGCAGTACGAGAAGTGGCTCCGAGGAAGGAAGGGCCTGGCGCGCTACGTCGTGAACTCCGACGGCGAGCGCATCCGTGAGCTCGGGGGCCGGGAGCCGACCGCCGGCGGCGATCTGGTGCTGACGCTCCACAGCGGGTGGCAACAGGCCGCCGAGACGTACCTGCAAGACTCCATCGATCGTACCCGCCAGGTCTTCGATGAAGACAGTGGCACCAACTTCAAGGCCGACGCCGGCGTCGTGGTCGTGCTCGACGTCGAGACCGGCGGGGTCAAGGCGATGGCGTCGTGGCCCGACTTCGACCCCCGGTGGTACGTGACTGGGCTCACGAGAGGGCAGCAGTGCTATCTGGGGATCGACACTCGGTGCACGGGGGCCGACGGCACGGCGCCCCTGCTGAGCCGGGCCTACCAGGAGGTGTACCTTCCCGGATCGACCTTCAAGCCGTTCACCGCGCTCGCCGCGGTCAAGGAAGGGTTCGCGAACTTCGGGTCCACGTACGAGTGCCCACCCGAGTACGTGCACGGCGTCGACGAGTCGGGCACGTCGTTCTCGAACTGGTCGCCGACGAGCCTGGGCTACCTGACGGTCGCTCAGTCCTTGATCGATTCATGTGACACGAACTTCTATGCGTGGGGATCGGACTTCTGGTACCGCTATCAGAACGATCCGCTCGGGGAGAACAACGAGCCTCTGCAGCGTCACCTGCGGGCGTGGGGCTTCGACGAGCCCACCGGCATCGACCTTCCTCTCGAGGCTGGCGGCTTCCTGCCCGACGCCGCGTGGGGCAACGCATGGGAACAGCGGGATCTCTTCCCGGACAACTGGAACCCGGGGGGGTACATCCTCACGATGATCGGATCGGGGTACATGTCGGTGACGCCGTTGCAGCTCGCCACCGCCTACGGAGCGATCGCGAACGACGGGCATCTCTGCCGGCCGCATGTGGTCGACCGCATCATGGGCAGTGACGGCGAGGCCGTGATCAAGCAGGTCAAGGGTCAGTGCGATCGCACCGTGCCGTACACGAAGGATCAGCTCGACTACATCCGTAACGCCCTGACCCAGGTGCCTGTCAGCGGCACGGCGACGCTCCCGTTCCTGAGGTTCCCGCTGTCGGACATCCCGGTGGCGGGCAAGACCGGCACGGCGTACCGAGGCACGCAGTTCCAGGACACCTCGTGGTTCGCGGCGATGGTGCCTGCGAACGACCCGAAGTACGTGGTCGTGGCCATGGTCGAACAGGCGGGATTCGGCTCCGACGTGGCGGCGCCCCTCGTGCGCCGCATGATCGAGACGATGTACGGCATCGAGCCGGGCGGACAGATCATCTCGCAGACGGGCCAGGACTGATGGACGTCGTCGCAGGCCGCGCCTGGGTCGAAGAACGCCGGCCGATCAGGCACCTCGATCCGATGCTGCTGATCGTCACGGCCGCGCTGATCGTGATCGGCCTGTTCGCGATCTACTCGGCCACCAGTCAGACCCTGCGCCAGGACGGCCTGGATCCGTTCACCCGTGTGAACAAGCAGGTGGTGACGGCGGTGCTGGGCGCCGTGCTGCTGCTCGTGATGGCCACGTTCGACTATCGGTTCCTCAAGGTGTACGCGGGATTCATCTTCGGGGCGACCATCGTCGGTCTGCTCGTGCTGCGCATCCCCGGGTTGGCAGCCAGTGAGACCGGCACGAGCAACTACATCAACATCCCAGGTGTCAGCCTGCTGCAGATCAGCCCCTCGGAATTCGCCAAGATCGGGCTCATCGTGATCCTCGCCGCCATGCTGTCGGAGCTCCGATCACCGGTGCCGACGGCGGCCGATCTCGTGCGCGTGATCGGAGTCGCCGGCGTGACGATGCTGCTCGTCTTCGTCAACGTCGAGATCGGCACCACCATCGTGCTCGCGGCGATCGCGGTTGGGGTGCTGGTCGTGGCAGGCACCAACGCGAAGCACCTGATCGCGCTCGCGGCAGGCGCCGTCGTGGTGATCGTGCTCGCGTTCCAGCTCAACGTGGTCGAGGACTACCAGGTCGAGCGCCTGCTCACGGTCTTCGATTCCGGCTCGGTAAGCGAGGACGCCCGCTATAACCTGGATCAATCGGTGATCGCCGTAGGGTCGGGCGGCATGTTCGGTACAGGCTTCCTGCAGGGGTCGCAGACGAACCTCGACTACGTTCCCGAACAGCACACCGACTTCATCTTCACGGTGGTGGGAGAGGAGTTCGGTTTCTTCGGCTCGGCCTTCGTGCTCGCGCTATTCGCGTCGCTGCTCTGGCGGGCGATCCGGATCGCCTACATGTCGAAGGACGCGTTCGGCACCTACCTGGCCACTGGTGTGGCGTCGATGTTCGCGATCCAGATCTTCGTGAACGTGGGCATGGTGATCGGCATCATGCCCATCACGGGCATCCCCCTGCCGTTCCTCAGCTACGGCGGCACGGCCATGCTGGTCAACTTCGCCGCGATCGGCATCTTGTTGAACGTGCACATGCGCCGGTTCAAGTAGGGCGCGTCACCGTCCACAGGAACGTCGAACCTTCTGGCCCGGTCGATTCCAGCACCACGTCGCCATCCATCGCGTTGGCGGACATACGTGCCAGCGTGAGTCCGAGGCCAACGCCCGGATGTGTGCGGGTGTTCAGCCTCTCGCCTTGCTCCAGTGGCTCGAAGATGCGGTGCAGGGCCTGGGGGTCGATGCCTCGCCCCCTGTCGGTGACGCGCACCTCGGGGCCCGACGTGCCGGGCGCCACGCTGACGATCACCGGAGCGTCGGGATCGGAGAACGCGAGCGCGTTGTCGACCAGCTCCTCGATGAGGCGATGCGCGGCGGCGCGGTTCAGGCTCGCCATGGCGGGTCCATCGGGCGCGGTCACCTGGACCCGGGGTTTCCCTTCTGCCACCTCGCGGGCGACCTGCACGACATCGGCCCACTCGGTGATGCCGGCTTCCACGGCGGCTTCGAACCGGTGCACGAGCCGAGCGAGCCCGTTCGCGCGGTCGACGAGGCTGTCGAGGACCGCGCCTCGATCCTGCTCTGGGGCTGTGCCCTTGGCGAGCGTCTGCGCCATGCCGAGGATGACCGTGACCGGCGTGCGCAGCTCGTGTCCCAGGCGCGAGATCAGCTCATGCCGGCGTGCCGCGCGTTCGAGCAACGCTCCCTGCGCGATCTCGAGCTGGCGCGTGCGGCGACGTTCCCGCTCGAGAGCCTCGGTCAGCTCATCGATCACGGTGGGGGTGACCTCGGGAGAGAGCACCCCGCCGCCGGTGAACGCCTGTCGCACCGCGAAGACGATCTCGTCGCCGTCGCTGTCCTTCAGCACGTATCCGGACGCGCCCGCGACCAGCATGTCTCGCACCGCCCGCTGATCCTCAGAACCCGTCAGGGCCACGATGCCGAGGTCAGGGAACCGCGACTTCAGCTCCCGGGTGGCTTCGATGCCGTCCATGCCGGGCATGCGCACGTCCATGAGCACAACGTGGGGCTCGAGCTCCTCGATCATGGCGAGGGCCGCCGCGCCATCTGTGGCCTCGCCCACCACGGTCATCTCTTCGGTGTCGAGCAGCATCGCCAGCGACTCACGGAAACCGTCGTTGTCGTCGACGAGCAGCACCCGCACTCGTGGAAGGGGCGTCGAGAGGGTGGCCACGCTGGCGGGGGCCGCGACGTCGTTCATAGGCAGATTGTCGACGCGAACGGCCCACGGCGGTATCCAGCCAACGCCGGGTTCCCTCTGGGGGACACGAACCCCTTCAAGTGGTTCGGAGGGACTAGGCCTCGTCGCGTTCCATGTGCACCGACGGCCCAGGTCGCTGGTCTCGGGGGCGTCTCGCACGTACCCGGCCGCTGACGTCGTCGCTGCTATGCTGAACTCAGACGTCCCGTCGCAGGCCACTCACGGTCGGGCGGGGTTCCACCAGTCGAGGAGGCGCGCGACCGCCGCCCGGCCATCAGGCCAGGAGCGCGGACCGCAAGCGCCGGACAAGGACGTAACGGGTGCGCGACCTCGCGCAAGGCCCGGCGCGCGGCACCAGTCGCAGCGCGGGCGCAGGCATCATGACGCCGCAGTGCGCGGTTGCGATGCGTGCGTGGCCCCATCGTTGCGGATCCTCCGGCGTCGGCGCGACTCTCCGCCCCAACCGAGAGGAGTAACCGTGGATCACAGCGAGACTGACGTCGTGGCGCCCAAGGCACCGGAAGTCGACGAGCGCATCGCCGCATTCAAACGAGGTGCACCGCTGCCGAAGACGACGACTCAGGCACCGAAGCCTGTTGGAAGGCCGGCCGACAGGGCAGGGAGTAGATCTCCCGACGAGCCCACCATCAGACCCGCCGATGCTGAGGCGTCGAACACGGCCACGCAGACGAAGGTGCCTCGTGGCACGACGACCGATCGAGCCGGCCACGACGCGGGCACCGACACCGGTCCCGAAGCCGACTCGGGCGACGAAGGCCCCTCGGGCGGGGCGCGCCGGCGCCGCAGGGGCGGACGGGGCCGAGGTGGCCGGGGACGCGGCCCGAGCGAGGCCGGTTCCGTGACGACAGTGGGTGAGGCCGACACCGCCGGCCCCGTCGAGACCGACCCCGTTCCCACCCAGCCCGCTCGAACCCAGGCTCCGACGACCGTCGCGGCCGGTGACGACCCGGCTTCCTCGACGTCATCGGCGACATCGGGGGCACCCCGTCGCCGCCGCCGCGGCGGCAGAGGCCGTGGCGGGCAAGGCGGCAGCGGGAACGCCGGGGTGGTCGACCTCGAGGGCGTCGACGCGTCACCGCAGGCGGAGACCGCTGAAACCCAGCGCGACGACGCGGCCCCCGATGCGCCGACCCCTGCCACCCGTTCGGAGCGCGGCCGGGGTTCGCGAGGCTCTGCGAGCTCCAAGTCGGGCAGCCAGGGCGACGGCGGCCAGGCCACGAGTGAGCAGTCGCAACGAAAGGCCAAGCCGAAGCAGATGACCGTAGAGGAGCAGGTCGCCTCGGGCGGTCCGACCCGGAGTATCCGGGGAAGCCGGAGTCGCACCGGCCGAAGCGACCGCACCGGCCGTGACGGGCGCCGGCGCCGCGAGCCCACCATCCTTCCCCCGCGCATCACCAACAAGCTGATGGTGATCACCGAACGCGGCGATCGCGACCAGATCGCGGTGCTCGAAGAGGACGTGTTGGTCCAGCACTACGTGACCCGCCAGGGCGCGACATCGATGGTCGGCAACGTGTACCTCGGACGTGTGCAGAACGTGCTTCCCGGCATGGAAGCCGCGTTCGTCGACATCGGCCGTGGCCGCAACGGGGTGCTGTACGCGGGCGAGGTGAACTACCGGCCCGAGGATCTCGAGGGACCCGCGCCACGCATCGAGAACGTGCTGAAGCCCGGCCAGGCGGTGATGGTGCAGATCACCAAGGACCCGATGGGCGGCAAGGGAGCGAGGCTCACGGCGCAGATCTCGCTGCCCGGGCGCTACCTCGTGCTCGCTCCCGACCAGGATCTCTCGGGCATCAGCCGGCGACTGCCCGATGAAGAGCGAAAACGTCTGAAGACGATCCTCAGGAAGGTGCAGCCCGCGGGACACGGCGTCATCGTGCGCACGGCGGCCGAGGGGTCGGCCGAGGAGGCGTTCGTGCATGACATGAAGCGCCTGATCGGGCTCTGGGACGACATCCAGAAGCAGGCCAAGAAGGTGAGTGCGCCGGCGATGCTCTACGAGGAGCCCGAGCTCACGTTGCGGGTGTTTAGGGACCTGTTCACCGACGAGGAGTTCAAGGGTCTCGTGACCGACTCGCCCCGCGTTCATGAACAGGTGCTGGCGTACGTGCGCGACATCGCGCCCGACCTCGAGCCCAAGGTCAAGCTGCACCGGGGGAAGCTTCCAGCGTTCGAGGAGCATCGCATCGAGGAGCAGATCCACAAGACGCTCGATCGCAAGGTGTGGCTGCCCAGCGGTGGGTACCTGATCATCGAGCGCACCGAAGCGATGACCATCGTCGATGTGAACACCGGCAAGAGCGTCGGCAAGACCAATCTCGAGGAGACGGTGATGAACACCAACCTCGAGGCCGCCAAGGAGGTTGCCCGCCAGCTTCGGCTGCGCGACATCGGCGGCATCATCGTCGTGGACTTCATCGACATGCTGCTCGACAAGAACAAGGGCAAGGTCGAGGACACCATGAAGGAAGCCATGGCGCACGACAAGACGCGAAGCCAGGTGTTCGAGATCGGGCCGTTGGGCCTGATGCAGGTCACGCGTAAGCGCGTATCCTCTGGCCTGGTCGAGTCGTTCTCAGAGACCTGCCCGACCTGCGAAGGCCGGGGCATCCTGATCAACTATGAGTCGTGAGCGTGGGTAGGCACGCGTCAGCTCCTGACCCGTTCCACATGCTCGCTCATCCTGGAGGCACACGATGTATGCGGTGATCAAGACGGGCGGCAAGCAACAGAAGGTGAAGGCCGGCGACGTGATCGAGGTCGAGAAGATCGTGCACGAGGGCGAGACGATCACGTTCCAGCCGCTCCTCGTGGTCGACGACGACGGGGCGACCCACGTGGGCGCCGAGGCGGCGAAAGCCTCGGTCACCGCGAAGCCGCTGGGTGAGAAGAAGGGCGACAAGGTTCGCATCTTCAAGTACCGCCCCAAGAGTGGCTACGCCCAGCGTGGCGGCCACCGTCAACTGCTGACGCTGCTGGAGATCGAGAGCGTGACGCTCGATACCAAGAAGCCGGCGCCTGCTAAGACGACTACCGCGAAGAAGCCGGCGGCTGCGAAGAAAGCCACTGCTGCGAAGAAGCAAGCGGCGGACGATCCATCCGCGGAGAAGCCAACGCCGGAGCCGGCCGACGGCTCCGCGGCGAGCGAGGCCGACGAGGCGTAGTTCCGCGCCAACCCTTTGTTACTCTGGAGGATCTATGGCACACAAGAAGGGTGGCGGCTCGTCCCGCAACGGCCGCGATTCCAATGCCCAGCATCTCGGCGTGAAGGCCTATGGTGGCGAGACCGTCACCGCAGGCTCGGTGATCGTGCGCCAGCGCGGCACCCGCATCCACCCGGGCGAGGGCGTGGGCAAAGGCGGCGATGACACCTTGTTCGCGCTGCGTGAGGGACAGGTGACCTTCACGCAGTCGCGAGGTCGCAAGTTCGCATCGGTCCTGGCCACGCAGGAGTCACTCGCCCCACCTCCAGGCTCACCTCAGGCCTCACCCCTGGCTTGACCCTCTGGCCCTGGCCTCGATCTCCTCGACCCATTCCCTGATCTCCTGCTTGAAGCGCCCGGCCCTCGCGGTGAGGTACTTGACGTTCTCGCGTCGGTGCCCCCTCTTCGACGCGCCGCGCATGGCCGCCATCGAACCGATCGGACGACCCGTCGGGGACTCGCCGGCACGGGTGTCAAGGGGCGGTGGCTGGGAGAAGTAGAAGGCCGTTTCGACCCGTTCGTCTCCGTCGACGTGGGCGACGAGCAGGATCGGCGACCCCCGTACGCGCCTGGCCGACCGGACCGTCGAGAGCTCAAGGGTCGTCGCGGCCGACGAGGCGTGATCCTCGAACACGAGCGCATCGCCGTCCAGCCGAAGCGTGCCCTCGGCGTCGCGCACGTCACCGCGACGCAGTCGCACCCTCCACACGGTCACCGGTTCCACCACGGGCGTCATCATCACCCGCGCGAGCGGTTCGCGACCACCGTAGGCTGAGGAGATGGCCTTCGTCGACGAGTGCACGGTGTTCGCCCGCGCGGGGCGCGGAGGCAACGGGTCCGCCTCGTTGCACTCCGAGCCCTACAAGCCTCTGGGCGGCCCCAACGGCGGCGACGGCGGCGACGGCGGCTCCGTCGTGTTCGAGGTCTCGCGCGGCCTGCACGATCTGGCGTGGCTCGCCGATCATCCCCATCAGACGGCGACGGCGGGCGAGCCGGGACGCAAGTCCAACCGCGACGGTGCCACGGGTGCCGACGTGGTGGTGCCGGTGCCAGACGGCACGGTGGTCTTCGACGAACGGGGACTGCTGGCCGACCTCGTGGGGGAGGGCGCACGCGCCCTGGTCGCCCGCGGCGGCAGGGGCGGGCGTGGCAATGCCGCTTTCGCGAGCGCGCGCAATCGGGTGCCTCGCACCTCGGAGCCGGGGGAAGACGGCGAGGAGAAGCGGTTGCGCGTGGAGCTTCGAACCGTTGCCGATGTCGGCCTCGTCGGGCTTCCCAACGCCGGCAAGTCGACATTGCTCGCGAGGCTGACCGCCGCGAAGCCGAAGATCGCCGATTATCCCTTCACCACGCTGACGCCGAACCTCGGGGTGGCCGGCAGCGACGCAGATCGATTCGTGGTGGCCGACATCCCCGGCCTGATCGAAGGCGCCAGCACCGGACGAGGGCTGGGGCATCGGTTCCTTCGGCACATCGTTCGCTGCCGGGCGCTCGTGCTCGTGGTCGACCTGGCGGCCGTCGATCCGCAGCATGACCTGGCGACCCTTCGCGACGAGCTGACGGCCTACGACCCCGAGCTGGCGACGAGACCCTCGATCGTCGTCGGCACCAAGGCTGATCTCGTTGACGAGCCCGCCGAGATCGCGGACTCGCTCGACGCCGACGCGCTCGCGGTCTCGGCCATGACGGGCGACGGCCTCGACGAGCTGCTCGAGCGCCTGGGGCTGCTCTCGCGGAAAGCCGAACGGTCCGAGCCGGAGCGCCGATCGCACGTGGTGTTGCGTCCTGGACGCCCGCGGTTCACCGTGGAGCGCGACCCCGACGGCCGTTGGCGTGTCGCAGGGCGCTCGGCAGAGCGTTGGGTGCTCGAGACGGATCTCGACGACGAGGGGGCGGTCGAGACGCTGCAGTCCCGGCTCAGGAAGGAAGGCATCGAGCGCAAGCTCGCATCGCTCGGAGCGCGTCGCGGCGACGAGGTCGCCATCCTGGACCGTGTGTTCGAGTACCTGCCCGACGACGAGGCCGGCACGCCGAGGGCCCTTGACGGCGAGGTCGCCGAGTGATCGACGCGCCGCGTCTGCTCCGCGAAGAGGAGGCGGCCTGGCGAAGCATCGGCGAGGGCTTCGGCCTGATCCCCGACGCCCGATTCGAAGAGCCGTCCCTCACACCGGAAGGATGGTCGCCCAAGGATGCCATGTTCCACGTGGCGGGGTGGACGGACGACTGTGCCCGTCAGCTCGACCGCATGCGACTCGGCTCGTTCGTGGCCGCCGAGGAGACCCGCGAGACGATCGAACGACAGAACCGGGCCTGGTTCGAGGTCTCGTACGGTATGGACCCGGCCGAGGTGCGTTCGCGGTTCGCCGATTCGCGCCGGCGCATGGTCGACGCATTCACCGCTCTCGTCGTCGCTCTCGGTGAGGCCACACCGGAGGCCGCCGAGTGGTTCGAGGAATCGGGCGCTCTGCACTACGCCAAGCACGTCGATGACCTGCGCTCCTTCGTCGAAGCGGTGTCGGCGTGAGCGTCACCGCGGACCAGCTCGCAGCTTCCCCGAAGGAGTCACACCCGCCGACTAGCATGGGCGGCGTGAAGACCCGCCTGGGCATCATGGGCGGCACGTTCGACCCGATCCACTACGGACACTTGGTCACGGCCGAGGAGGCGCTGGCCCAGTTCGAGCTCGACGAGATGGTGTTCGTGCCGACTGGCCGTCCGTGGATGAAGGAGCACGGGTCGGTGTCGCCGTCGGAACACCGCTATCTGATGACCGTCATCGCGACGGCGTCGAACCCATTGTTCGGCGTCTCGCGCATCGAGGTCGATCGTGACGGCCCCACCTATGCCGTCGACACGCTCCGAGAGCTGAAGCGAGAGCGGGGCGACGACACCGATCTGTTCTTCGTGACCGGTGCCGACGCCGTGCTCGAGATCGTGCAGTGGAAGCAGCCCGATGAGCTGTTCCGGCTCGCACATCTCATCGCCGCGACCCGTCCGGGGTTCGACCTGGAGGCGTTCGAGGCCCACGCGCCGACGAGGCACCCCGGCATCACGGTCATGAACGTGCCGGCGCTCGCGATCTCGTCGACCGATGTGCGAGCCCGGGTCCGTGCGACCCGGCCGATCCGGTACCTGGTGCCCGAGAGCGTGAAGAGCTACATCGAGAAGGCCGGGCTCTATCGGTGACTGAACCGTCATTCCCGGGTGGGCCGGTGCAGCCGTCGCGCGTCGAGCGAGGCGCGCGCATGCGGCGGACACATCGGGGAGTCGTCGTCGGGGTGGTGGCGGCGATCGCCATCGTCGCCCTCGGCGTATACGTCGTTGGCAATGGTCGGGGCGACGTGCCGCCCCTCGCAGGCAACGGGTCCGCAAGCCCGTCGACCCCGGCACGCTCCTCGCTGCTGGCCCTGCAGGTCAACGGAGGACCGGCTCCGTTGCTCGCCGTGATCGGCGTGCCCAGCGAAGGCGAGCCGTTCTTCATGCCCTTGTCGACGGAGCTGACGGTCGTGATGCCGGGCCAGGGCGAGACGCCTGCGGCCGGGGTCGCGGCGTTACCCGGCGACTCGATGCGGGTCGCGCTCTCGAACATGGCAGGGATCTGGATCGAGCATTTCGCGGTCCTCTCGCTCCGAGATCTCGGTGCGTCAGTGGACGCCGGTGGCGGTCTCGCGGTCGATCTTCCCTCTGGCTACCAGACCACCACCGAGGTGCTGGGTCCCGGAGAGCTCACGATGAGCGGCTCGCAGGTGAAGGCATTCCTTGCCGGGGCAGCGGACGACTTCGGGGTGCGCTGGGAGATCACGTTGGCCGCCATGCTCGCCGACCCGCCGCCCGAGCTAGTCACGAGCGGCGGTGTCGAGACCGACGATGCCGAAGCCGTGAACGCCATGGTCACCGGCGCCGCCGGGGCCGAGGTGCTCGACATGCCCACCACACGAGTCAACGCGACGCTCGTGTTGCCGGAGTATCCGACGCTCGACGGCTTGCTCTCCGAGAGGCTGGGCAGCTCGGTGCCGGTACCGGCCATCGTGCAGAACGGCAGCGGAGAGCCGGGGGTGGGTGAGGCGGTCGCGGTCCGCATCATCCCTGCGGGGTTCCGCGTCGTGCTGTCGCTGAACGCTACGAGATTCGACACGGTCAGGACCGATGTGCTCGCCAACGGGCCTGACCACGAGCAGGAGGCCCGCACGATCAGGAAAGCCCTCGGCATCGGGCTTGTGAGCGTGTCGGCGGTACCATCGAACGTCGGCGACATCACGATCGTGGTGGGAAAGGACTTCACGGCTTGACTCAGCAACAGGGCAACATGGCAGGAAGCGCCGAGGCGCTGCCGCCCAGTCGCGACGTGGCGATCGCCGCCGCCCGTGCAGCCGCCGACAAGCAGGCCACCGACATCGTCGTGCTCGACGTGCACGAGATCATCGTCATCACCGATCATTTCGTGATCTGCTCGGCGGCCACCCAGCGGCAGATCCGCACGGTGATCGACGCGGTCGAGAGCGCCCTGCGGGACGTGGGGGTCAAACCCATGCGGCGTGAAGGAGAACCCGAAGCCGGGTGGTGGCTGCTCGACTACTTCGATGTCGTGATCCACGTGTTCGGTGAGGAAGAGCGTGCCTACTACGAGCTCGAGCGCCTCTGGTCCGATGCGCCGCAAATCGCGTGGCAACCGTCGGACGCGGCAGCATCGGGCCGATAGAATCGACGGCACCGAGGGCCCATAGCTCAGCTGGTAGAGCGCTTGGCTGGCAGCCAAGAGGTCAGGGGTTCGAATCCCCTTGGGTCCACTTACTGGACCTCTCCCAGGCATAATGCAGATCTGTCCACA
>Ga0180121_10000020_pt1 | contig 48913 bp, 44 predicted proteins | sample AntDrymUQ5402106_2_FD_129676 | JGI IMG/M metagenome (GOLD analysis project Ga0180121, IMG submission 129676) | Polar desert sand microbial communities from Dry Valleys, Antarctica - metaG UQ540 (21.06) (version 2) (version 2) | ecosystem: Environmental > Terrestrial > Soil > Desert | place...
CACGTGGCCCGGGCTCGCGCCCGAAGACCTGATCGACGGCGACCTCGCCGCCACGACCGACTACCGCAACCTGCTCGCCGAGGTGCTCGAGAAGCGTTGTGGCGCCAACTCCAGCGATGTCGCGGCATCTTCCCGGGCATCACGAACGACCGGCCCGATGTGGTGCGACTGCGCGTCCCGTAACCGCTTACCCTCGAAGAGTGCCTGCCCCCTCCCGGCGAGAACGGAGACCGGATCACTCCTAGCGGGGGTTGACACGAGTGCGGTTCTCGGTGAAAGCTCGGGGTGCGCGCACGGGTCCCCCTAACGAACCGTGCCCGAGAGAGAGGGATCGACGATGAGCAAGCATGCACGTTCGTTGCCCACCCGCGGACGAAGGAAGGGTCTCGCGAGGATCGCGGTCGCGTCGCTGCCCGCTGTCTTGCTAGCCGGACTGTTGACGACTACCGTTCCCGCGGTCGCTGGGAGTGGAGCCGCAGCCATCTCCCTCGGCGAGGGGGAGGATCCAGGCGATTCCGATGGTCCCCGAGATATCGCTCCTGGTGAATCGCTGTCGACGGTGCGCGGCACAGCCTCGAACCCGGTGTCGCGCGATGATCCGTTCGCGATCGAGTTGCAGAACGTCAGCAACCAGACCCTGTTCGCCTTCATCGAAGAAGACGATTGTGACGGCTCACAGGTCGAACCACTCTGCAGCGAGCCGAGACTCGGGGGCAAAGCCGGGGATTTCCAGTTCTCGCCGTCTGACGGTGGAGGGTCAGACGCCGCCCAGGTCTTCGAGGAGCTCTCCGAGCCCGTCGTGATCGCGAAGCTCTTCTATGACCGCACCCTCGTTCGTCGAGCGAATGGCTTGAGGATCCTCTACGAGAAGGTCTTCGGAGGCCCGATCGTCCGGCTTAGGAACTGCGATGACGATGGAGACGGTCCGACGACCGAGTGCTACAGCGCGAGGAAGCTGGGAAGCGGCGACCAGGTCGTCCGCGTACCGCTGCAATTCGACCCGAGATTCACCCGCGGCTAAGCGATCCCAGGTATCTCCGGACGGGCCCGGCCGACAGGCCGGGCCCCGTTCCGTTACTCCCTCGCGCGCCCATTCCCGCCCACCACCCCGACCGGTGATGTGGGTGCCGCTAGCAGGTGGTTAGCAAACGCGCCGCCACCGAGATCAACCGCCCAGGCGGGCGACCGCCGCCAGGTTGCCCTTGGCTCGGAGCTTCGCGATGGCTTCGTTCCGCGCCGCGGCGGCGTCGTCTCCGAGATCGCGCGCGTCGAGTACGTCGGCGAGGATGAGCAGCGCGTTGGAATGGTCGGGCACGAGGTCAGTTGACTCCACAAGCTTGAGTGCGTGACTCACCGCGGCCTCCGCCGCTTCGGATGACCCACGAAGCAGATGAGCCCGAGCCAGCACGAGTTGGCGTTTGATGAGGTTCTGCCGGTCGTTCATCAGGACGGTTGCCTCGAACGCATCGGCCAGCTCGAGGAACTCGTCTGGTCGATCCTGTGCTCCGACCGCTTCGCACAAGGCCCAGTCGGCGACGCTCGTGTACCAGAGGTTGCCGGTCGCCGCGAAGAACGCGCGCGCCTCGCCGACCCTTCGCTCGGCGGCCTCCGCCTGACCGACAGAGATCTCAACGAACGAGATCTCCAGGCCATGAGCCGCCTCGAGGAAAGCCAGTCCGTGCCGGTCGAGTAGGCCCCGCCACCTTCCCTCGTGTTCATGGAAGCCGGCGTCGTCACCGGCAGCGAGGGCTGCGACCGCCCGCAACGCGTGACCGACACTGTCGGACATCGGCTCCCCGCGCAAGGGCAGCGCATCGGCGATCCCCGGGAACGCAGCGAACGAAATCGGCCCGACGATAGTCAACCCGAGCAGGTCGCCCGCGGCCTGCGTCGCTTCCCTCGAGCACCCAGCGGAGAGCGCATGGCGCAGGGCTTCGGTAGCCCACAGCCGAGCCTCGGCAAGGCGACCGCGCACGTACGCGAGGTTGTCCAGGGCGATCGCGGCCTCGGCAAGACCGACACCGTCGTCCAGCGCGGCGAAGGTGTCGAGGGCCCCTCGCGCTTCCGCGGCCGCAGCGTCGAGTTCCGCCTCCGTACGTGAGCGGTAGATCTGGTTGGACAGAAGCTGGACGGTGGCGCGGAGGGCGTCGCGCTCCGACCCCGCCACTCGGGCCTGCTCGATCGCCCCGGAAAGCAGGACCTCGCTGTCCTCTGCCCGCCCCGAGTCGGCGAGGGCGGCCCCCAGGTTCGGAAGCAGATCCAAGCGGATCGGCGACTGACCGGGCAAGAGCGCCGCCGCCCGGCCGAGGAGATCGCGCGCCGTGACGTAGTCGATGGCAGCGAAGGCCCGCGAGCCTGCGGTGGCGAACAGCTCGCCGGCGCGCGCAGACAGCGTGGCCGATCGCTCGTCGTATCCGCCGAGCTCCTCGCGGAGATGCAGCGCGCGCTCGAGGTGTCGCGCGACCGACTCGTCCACGTCGGCCCGATCGGCATCCTCCTCGATCATCCAGTCGGCAAGCTGCTCGTGCAGCTCGGCGCGCACTTCCTTCGACAGGCCACGGTACGCAGCGTCGAAAACGAGAGCGTGCGCGAAGCGCCACTCACCGGATGCCTCGTCCTCCGGGTGCACGAGACCTCGTCGTTCGAGCGATGCGATCGCGGCATCGACCTCGTCGGTGCTCACTTCCGGGGTGAGCGCCCTGAGCGCCGCGACCCGGAACCGGCGACCCTCGACCGAGGCACGTTCGAGGATCTGGCGCGGAGTAGGTTCGAGACGATCGAGCCTCGCAGCGAGCAGCATCTGCAGGGTGGCCGGGATCTCAACGTCAGCATCATCGGAGCCCGCCCACCGACCCTCAACGAGGAGCCCTTCGTCCGCGAGCATCGCGGTGAGCTGCTCCAGGTACAAAGGGTTCCCCTCCGCGATCTGGCAGACGCGGTCGATGAGGGTCGCGGGCGCCTGTTCCCCGAGCAGGAGCTCTGCGACGTGCCGGGCATCCTCCGACGAGAGCGGAGGAAGGGTCGAGGTGATCGCGCGCGGCTTTCCCATCGCCCACGTGGGACGTTGCTCGAGGAGCTCCGGCCTCGCGAGGCACAGGAAGAGCACGGGACCGTGTACACGCTCGATGACCGCATCGGACAGCTCGAGCATCGGCGCCTCCGCCCAATGCATGTCCTCGAGCACCACGACGAGCGGCCGCTCGGACGCGAGGACCTCGAGCAGACGCCTGATCGCCCAGGAAGCCTCAGACGCGAGCGCCTCCCCGACACCAAGGATCTGAGCGATGCGGTCGCCGATCGCCGCACCATCGGGTTGCGCAGCCACCCGTTGACGGAGCGACGTCGCCACCTCCTCGGCATCTCCCGAGGGTTGCCCCGCCGCCTGCGACAACAGCTCGATGAGCGGTGCGAACGTGACGCCGTCCCCGTAGGAAGGGGTCTGCCCCACCAGAACCGTCGCTCGTTCGCCGATGACCTCCGCGAACGCAACGGCAAGGCGAGACTTGCCCACACCGGGCGGAGCCAGCACGGTGACGAGCACGCATGCCTGGGCCTGGATCGCATCCTCAAGCGCCTCTTCCAGCACCCGCAGGTGGCGTTCCCGGCCCACGAGTGGTGTCTCGACGCGGGCCGGCACCGAGCGGATCTCGAGGACACGGAACGCGTGGACGGGCTCGGCTTTGCCCTTCAGTTCGATCGGACCCAGCGCCTCCATATCCACCCGGCCTCGGAGCATCCGCTCGGCGGCCGCGGAGACGACCACATCACCCGGCTCGGTGGCGGCCTCCAGGCGCGCTGCCGTGTTGAACACATCGCCTGCGATACGTCCCTGCATCGCCGAGGACTCGTCGGCGAACGACTCGCCGCAGTCGATCGCGATCCGCACGCGCATCCGGATCTCAGGATCGTCGATCTCGGCGTCGAGCTCGGTCGCAGCCTCTCGCATCTCGAGCGCCGCCCGCACCGCGCGCAGCGTGTCGTCCTCGTGCGCCTCCGGGACGCCGAACGCGCCCACCACGGCGTCCCCGATGAACTTCTCGACCGTTCCTCCATGGCGCTGGATCGCTGCGCGCATCGCGTCGAAGTAGCGGTCGAGCACTTTGCGGAGGATCTCGGGGTCGAGGCGCTCCCCGAGCTCGGTCGATCCGACCAGATCGCAGAAGAGAGCGGTCACGAGGCGTCGACGGGTCTCGCCCGGTGCCGACAGCGTGGTGCCGCACTCGTTGCAGAACTTCGACCCCTCAGGGTTCTCGGTGCCGCAGGAGGGACAGGTCGCCATGGCCCGACCCTATGCCGCAGGCCGGATACGCCACAACCGGAAGACGGCTTCGTCCTCGGCGCGCAGCCGCCCTAGTGCCCGGGGTGGGACTCGAACCCACACGCCCTCTCGGGCCGGCGCTTTTAAGGCGCCTCCGTCTACCAGTTCCGGCACCCGGGCCTTGCGTCCCGCGATGCTAGCGCGGAGTTCCCGATCGGCGTCGCAGCTACCATTCCGATCTGATGCGAGACCTGCGCACGCTGCCGAAGGTCGAGCTGCACGTGCATCTCGAAGGCGCGATGCGCATCGACACCGTGCGCGAGCTCGCAGAGCGCAACGGCGTCGCCACCCCTTCCGGCCTGGGTACCGACGATTGGCGGTTCGACGGCTTCCTCGACTTCATCGATCAGTACGTCGCGCTCTGCGACCTGATGACGGAGCTCGCAGACTTCCGCCGGCTCGGCATGGAGGTCGCCGAGGACCTCGCCGCCAACGGCGTGCGCTACGCGGAAGCCGTGTTCACCCCGTCGGCACACGCCGCGGCGTTCGGCGACGACTGGACCTCTCCGCTCGAGGCCTTGCTCGACGGGTTAGCAGCCGGCGCCCGTGACCACGGTGCCGTCGTGAAGGTCACCCCTGACATCGTGCGCGACCTGGGGCTGGACGCCGCCGAGCGCACCTTCGCGGTCGCGCGGAAGTTCGCCGGCGCCGGCGTGATCGGACTGAACTGCGCCGGGAGCGAGCGGAGCGAGATCGCGCCCTTCGCCGGGGTCTTTCGGGCGGCCAAAGATGCGGGCCTGCGGTCAGTGCCACATGCGGGCGAGTGGGCTGGGCCTGGCAATGTTTGGCAGACCCTCGAGCACTTCCTGCCCGATCGCATCGGTCACGGGGTGCGGGCGATCGAGGACCCGCGACTGGTCGAGCGGCTGGCCACCGAGGGCATCCCGCTCGAGGTGGCGCCGATCTCGAACGTCGCGACGGGGGTGTACCGCTCGCTCCAGGAGCATCCGTTCCTGCGGCTGCGGGATGCGGGGGTGCCCGTGACGCTGAACTCCGACGATCCATCGATGTTCGGCGCGTGGATCACCGACGTCTACGAGGCGGCCAGGGTAGCGTGGGGTCTGTCCGACGGCGACCTCGCGTCGGTTGCGTGCGAGGGCGTGCGAGCGTCGTTCGCCGACGACGGCCTGAAGACCGAGATCGAGCGCGACATCGGAAATTGGGTCGACAAGAACTGAACGCTTGGCCTCCTGGTGCTTGCATCGGACAGATGTTCCCGTAGCCTCGCCCAAAGGCGTGAAGACACCAGCGTCTACATGCCGATACCTGCCGCAGACCATGACGACCTATCTCACCGATCTCCACCTGCATCCGCTCGATGCGCTGGCGGTTCGCATCCGCGATCGCTCGGCGACCGCTGCGGTGGTGGGGCTCGGATACGTGGGACTGCCTTTGCTGGTGAGCATGCACGCATCAGGATTCCGGGTGATCGGTGTCGACGCCGACGAGCGCAAGATCGACGGCCTGCGGTCCCGGCGGTCACACATCGGCGACATCGCCCACTCGGCGGTCGAGGCGATGGACCGCGCCACCTTCAGCTCGAACGCCGCCCTGCTCGCAGACGCCGACGTGATCGTGCTGTGCCTGCCGACCCCGCTCACCGACGGCAGCCCTGACCTGACGATGGTGCTGACGGCTGCCGAGGACGTGGCTCGCTCCCTCAAGCCCGGGGCAATGGTCGTGCTCGAATCCACCACGTACCCAGGCACGACGGAGGAGTTCCTGCGCCCGATCCTCGAAACGTCGGGCCTGCGGGCCGGACGCGACTTCGCCCTCGCGTACAGCCCCGAGCGCATCGACCCCGGCAACCGTCACCACCGGCTCGACACGACGCCGAAGATCGTCGCCGGGCTCACCGACCGGTGCCGCGAGCTCGCCGTGTCGTTCTACTCCGCCTTCGTGCAGACGGTGGTCACGACCTCCTCGCCCCGCGAGGCCGAGATGGCCAAGCTGATCGAGAACACCTACCGGCAGGTCAACATCGCGCTCGTGAACGAGCTGGCGGTGCTGGCACACGGTCTCGGCGTCGACATCTGGGAATCGCTGCACGCCGCTGCGACGAAGCCCTTCGGCTACCAGCCCTTCTGGCCAGGGCCTGGCGTCGGCGGTCACTGCATCTCGATCGACCCGACCTACCTGTCGTGGCGCGCGGGCCAGCAGCTCGGCCACCGGGTCGAGTTCATCGAGCACGCGAACGAAGTCAACAACCGCATGCCCGACTACGTGGTCACACGGGTCGGCGAAGCCCTCAACGACGCCGGCAGGCCCATCAAGGGCTCGAAGGTGCTGGGGGTCGGCGTGGCGTTCAAGGCGGGCGTCGACGACCTGCGCGGATCACCGTCGCTCATGGTGCTCGAAAGTCTCGCGAGCCGTGGCGCCGAGGTCGTCTACCACGACCCCTTCGTGCCCAGTTGTGAGATCGGCGACGAGCGTCGCTCGTCGGTGCCTCTCGACGCCGCCACGGTCGGCGCCCAGGACATCGTCGTGCTGCTCACGCCGCATGCCGGCCTCGACGTGCATGCGCTCGTGAACACCGCTGCGAGGGTGTTCGATACCCGAGGCGTCACCGTCGGCATCGACGCCCCGCACGTGGTCCGTCTGTAGCCCCAGCCCCAGCGCCAAGGCCGCGACCGGCGCCCCGCTCCGCAGCGGAAGCCCGCTACGCGGCCGGCCCCTCGATCCTGATCGACTCGATGTAGACAGCCTCCGTGGGTACGCTCGGCTCGCCGCTCTGGGGATTATCGCTCGTGGAAACCTTCCCGATGCGCTGCACGACGTCGAGACCCTTCGTGACCTCACCGAAGATCGAATATCCGAGGCTTCCACCGGCGGGGTCAAGGTTCGGCTGCGGGGCGAGCGTCACGAAGAACTGGCTGCCGTTCGAACCAGGCGTGCTGCTGTTCGCCAGGGCGAGCAGTCCGGCGGCGTCGAAGGTCTGCGTGGGTGAGGTCTCGATATCAAACCGGTACCCGGGCCCGCCGGAGCCGACGCCCTCTGGGTCTCCGCCCTGGATGACGAATCCGTCGAGGATGCGATGGAACGTGAGCCCGTCGTAGAACCCCTGCTCGGCGAGGAAGACGAAGCTGTTCACCGCCTGTGGTGCGATGTCGGGGCGCAGCTCAGCCTCGAAGGCGCCGCAGGACGTCGAGATCGTGGCGGTGTAGAGAGCCGTCTCGTCGATCGTCGGCGGCGGCGGGCCAATGAACTGCGTTGTCGGCTTTCCAGCCCCACCCGGAGCCGTCGCCCCACATGCAACCGTCTCGGGCGGCTGCACGGCCGGGCGGACCGTGCCGGACCGTGTCCCTGGCTTGCCTGAGGGTTCGGCTGAAGCGCTCGCCGACGGCGTCGAGCTCGCCTGCGTGTCGTCGTCGTCACCTCGGGTCAGGATCAGGTAGCCAGCGATGAGCAGCGCGAGGCCGACGAGCCCTCCAACGACACCCAACGTGATGTCCCGGCGGCGCTTGGCCGTCTGCCGCTCAGCCTGCCGGCGCGCGGCCAACTTCGCGAGCTGCTTGTCCCTGGCCCTGTTCGGCATACGGCCGCAGAGGCTACCCGGCGAGCATCTCGAGGGCCAAGCCGTCGAGGATGTCCGTCTCGCTCACGAGCACCCGCTCGACGCCGAACCGCCGCATCGTCCTCACCAGGATCATCGCTCCCGCCACGATCACGTCGCCACGGCCGGGCGCCATGACCGGAAGCGCCGCGCGGCCGGCGTTGGTCATCGCGGCGAGCTCCTCGCACACCTGTTCGGCTCGCGCACGCGTGAGCCAGGTCCGATGGATCAGATCGGGGTCGTAGCGGCCCAGCTCGAGCGCAAGCGCCTGCACCGTCGTGGCAGTGCCCGCGACCGCGACGAACGTGCGCGCGGCACCGATGGGAACCGTCGCCTCGACCCGATCGAGCACCAGTGCGATGTCGGCCTCGAGGGCCTCGAGCTCCTCGCGCGCCGGCGGATCGTGCCGCAAGTGCCGTTCGGTCATGCGCACGCTTCCCATGCGGGTCGAGATCGCGTGCTCCGCATGCCCAGGAGCGCTGCCGGTCACGAGCTCCGTCGACCCGCCACCGATGTCCTGCAGCGCGAACGGCCCCCACGCCGGGTCGAGGCCCTGCGTGCCGCCGAGGAACGACAGGGCGGCCTCCTGCTCGCCGGTGATGACTTCGAGCTCTGACCCCGCGAGGTCACGGACGGCGGTCGCGTACTCCTCGCGGTTTCGAGCATCGCGCACGGCACTCGTTGCACCCACCCTGATGCGCTCAGCGCCGAGCGCCCGCGCCCGCCGGCAGAACCGGCCCAGGACCTCGACGGTTCGAGCCAGCGCCTCGGCGTCGAAGAGACCCGTTCGATCGACGCCGCGACCGAGCCTCGTGATCAGCATGTCGCGCGAGAGCTCAGTCGGCTCGTCGGCGGCGGTCGCCCCCGGCTCGAGCACGAGCAGACGGATCGAGCTCGTGCCCTGGTCGATGGCAGCGACCCGGCCCGGTCGCTGCTCGGAGTGCACGGGGCCGACACGTTCGGCCACCCATGCGCCCACGGGGTCATCGCCTCCCGCGAGGTAGTACGCGTAGTGCGCGTGCAAGCACTTGACGCCGGTGCGGGTTCCTGCGACCCCGCCCCAGTCGCGAGCTGCCTCGAGATCCTCGGCGCGGTCTGCCGAGTAGGAAGCATGCGCGCGCTCGAGGGCTACGCGAAAGCGGTCGTCATCACGCTCACGCTCGTTCAGGCGACCGATCCAACCGCCGGACTCCACACGGGAGACCGCCCTGACCGCCTCGGGACACGTGAGCCAGTACGTGGTGGGGAACGGCGCACCGGCGGCGTCGATAGGCGCGTTCCGGATCACGAGCGGATGCCCGCCGGTGCACCGCGCTGCCACCGTGAACGCCGTCGTGGGCTCCCGCCCGAGCTGGTCACGCACCGCGGCGAGGTCGACGGCGCGGAGCTCACGCTGCGTTGTGGGAGCAGGGGTCGCCATAGCGCTATGTTCCCACCGGCTGCGGGGGCTCTGGCCCGCCTCGGCCTGCGAAGCTGTCAGCGATGACTCGCGACGCGACGTTCACAGCGATCGAGACCGGCCGGCTGCGCCTGCGTCGTTTCGAGCCGGGCGATGCAGCAGCTTTCCACGCCTACCGGGCCAACGAGGCCGTGGCTCGCTACCAGTCGTGGCAGGACTACACGATCGAGCAGGCCGAGCGGTTCGTCGACGAGATCGCCAAGGATGACCCCGGTGTGCCGGGTGCTCCTTTTCAGTTCGCCGTCGTAGGGCTCGATGACGAGGAGCTCATGGGCGACTGCATGCTGGTGATCGATGCCGGTGATCCACCCACGGCAGAGATCGGCTACACGATGGCACCGGCGCACCAGGGTCACGGGTATGCGACCGAAGCCGCGCAGGCCCTGCTGGCATACGCCTTCGACAGGCACGAGATCGCGGCCGCAAAGGCGGTGACCGACGCTCGCAACGCTCCGTCGATCGCGGTCGCCAAGCGTCTCGGCATGCGCCTCATGAGCGCCGAGCAGACACGGTTCAAGGGGGAACCATGCGAGGAACAGACCTACGAGATCACGCATGAGACCTGGCAGTCACGCCGGACCTGAGAGCACTCGCACAGCAAGGGTCGCGCTGGAGCGAACCCGCGCAGCTACTTGCGCTTGTGCTCGACGGCGCGCTTGTAGTCGACCAGACGCTCCTCGCTCTGCCGCATGAACTTCTTGAGCATCTGTTCGAACTCGGGATCGGAGCCGCGGCGCGGCCGCGGCGGGGCCGGATCTTGCAGCGCCTTGATCGAGAGGTCGATCTTGCCGTCTTCCTTGATCGATCGCACCTTGGCCTGCACGACGTCTCCCTCGCGGAGATGCTCGTGCACGTCCTTGACGTAGTTGCGGTCGATCTCGGAGATGTGGACCAATCCGAGGCGGCCGTCCTCGAGCTTGAGGAACGCTCCGTATGGCGTGATGCGCTCGACGGTGCCGTCGATCACCGCGCCGATCTCGATCTCTGCGATGTCAGATGCCCCTTTCCGTTGATATCCCGGCGGTTCCGAGACAGGCCAGTGTGCGCGATACACCCACACCCGTCAATCGAAGGTGCATCTGAGGGTCGTACGTGACGCGATCAGAAACCGGATCGACATCCCCCGCTGGGGACCGGGGCGCACTCGGCGAGGAACGGAAGGAACTGCGAACCGGCGACCACGAGGAAGGCGAGCCCCGTGCCGAGCACCAGCACAAGGATCACGCGCCGAGGCCATCGTCGTGGCACCAGGATGAGGCAGGTGAGCGCTGCGAGCGCCGCATCGAGCGCGATCAGCCGCTGCAGGCGGAACATGCGCGGATCCTTGAAGGTGTCCTCGAGCATGGGCATCAAGTCTGAGAGAAGGAAGCCGACCCCCACGAGACCGACGGCCACGACGACGAGCGCTCGCGTCTGGGCACCATCAGACGGAGGGTCGTTTCGGCGCGCGATCATTCGACTCAGAGAACCCAGAAGCCACCCGACACCGCCTCCGACCGCTCCGACGACCGCCGCCGGCATCCCCGAGCTGGTGCCCGACTCGATGACGCCCTGACCGAGGATCGCACTGCCGACCATCATCCCGAGGACCAGGCCAATCAGTGCGCCCGCGATCCCATACACGGGAACGGCAACCGAGTAGACATCGCGCAGGAATGGCGGCCACATCTCATACGGAGTGCGTTGGTCTGCGGGATACGGCGATCCAGTCGGTGCCATCTCGAGCTCTCTCCTCGGCGGGATCAGAGGTCTTGGTCCATCTCTGTCAATAGCCTCGCCGGCATCCGGTTCCGCCGGGGATGGGGGCGCACTCGGCCAGGAACGGGAGGAACTGCGAAGCGGCGACCGCGAGGAAGACGAGCCCCGTGACGGTCAAGAGCGCGAGGGTACGGCGCGGGGTCAAGCGTCGCTGCGCCAAGATGAGGCAGGTCGCGGCGGCGACACAGCATCGAGCATGATCAGCTGCTGCAGGCGAAACATGCGCGGATCCTTGTAGGCGTCCTCGGACATGGGCATCAAGTATGCGAGGAGGAGGCCTGCGGACAGGACCCCGAATGAAGCGAGGAAGAGCGCCCGAGCCTCTCTGGGGGTCACCGGCCGGTCTTCGCGGTGCACGATCATGCGACTCAGAGCACCGACGAGCCACCCGATTCGCCTCCGACCGCCCCGACGACTGCCGGCGCCATGCCCGAGCTGGTGCCTGGCTCGATGACTCCGTGGCCCAGGAAGACCCTTCCCACGAACCATCCGAGGATCACGCCGATCAGTGCGCCGGCGAAGCCCCCCAGGGGAACGGCTTCCGCTCGGGGGATGCCCAAGTCCAGGGGCCACTCGACGTCACGGGTGCGTGGTTGTTCGAGGGGGTCGATGGGCTTCATGCCGGCTCTCGGGTACCGGGATCGCACCAGCCGATGGTAGGCCGGTACGATCGCGCGATGCTAGTGAGATCCGTTGCAGACGTGTGGCGATTCTCCGACGACGCTGCATCCGTCATCGAGCGCGATCGGGCCGCGAACAACCTCGTGCTCGGCATCGTTCAGTCGCTGCTCGACCGGCCCGACTCGTACCCCGAGACGCGCTGCTGGATCGTCGAGCAAGATGGCGCAGCGGTGGGCGCTGCCATCCGCACTCCTCCCTACAACGTGGTGGTGGTCGATCCGCTGCACGACGATGCCATCGACGAGCTCGTCGGGCATCTCTTGATCGACGACCCACGCCTGCCCGGCGTGACGGCGAACACGCCGTGGGCATCGAGGTTCGCTGAGCGTTGGGCCGCCGCGTCCGGGTCGACCGCCCGCACGGCCATCGCCCAGGGCGTCTACGTGCTCACCTCGGTCCGTGCGCCGCGCGTCACAGCCGGAAGTTCCCGGGAGGCAACGACCGACGACCGTCCGCTCCTCGAACGCTGGATGCACGAGTTCGAGCATGAAGCGCTCACCGCGATGACGCGAGACGAGCACGCAACCGAGCGCGCCCTCGACGCGCGGCTCGGCGAGGGCGACAACGCCGGGTTCACGCTCTGGGTCATCGACGGCAGCCCGGTCTCGCTCACCGGATGGATGCGCATCCCAGGCGGCGCGCGGATCGGTCCCGTCTACACGCCGCCCGCCGGCCGCGGCCGGGGTTATGCGTCGAACCTCGTGGCCGAGGTCAGCCAGCAGGTGCTCAGCGATGGCGCCGAGGCGTGCTTCCTCTACACCGACCTCGGCAACCCGACGTCCAACGGCATCTACCGGGCGATCGGCTACGAGCAGGTCGCCGAGTCGCTGATGATCGAGTTCGACGGCTAGCTTGTGGCGGCCGCGAACGGGCTCAGCATTCAGGCGACGGCAGGGCGCCGTGGGAGGGCACCATGACGAAGGCGGTCTCGCCCGGACGCACCAGGCCGAGGCATTGGCGGGCCGCCCGCTCCAGGTAGGCAGGGTCGTTGAGCAGGTCGATGTGCTCCTCGAGCTGCGCGTTGCGCGCCGTCAGCGACTCCGCTTGTCGCTCGAGCCGGGCGAGCTGGTTCCGCTGATCGATGAGGCCGCGAAGCGGGGCGACCGCGAGCGTCAGCAGGAACAGCACGATGACGCAGAGCACCGCGGCGCGGGCCGTGAGCCTGGGGGTCGAGGTGCGGCCACGCGCCACCTCGTGACGGCCGTGCGAACCGCGAGGCGGCGGTGGCGACAACGACGCCGACTGCGACGGAGCCCGAGCCCGAGCCGCCTCGGACGGGGTGATGGTGCTTCGCCTCTCGGCGGCCGGGGAAGGGACCGCTGCGCTCATGCCCTAGAGACCTCCCGGCGGCGCGCCCGGCAGCGCCCGCCCACCCGCGTACCGGGCCTGGTCGCCGAGCTCTTCCTCGATGCGGAGAAGCTGGTTGTACTTCGCGGTTCGCTCCCCGCGGCTGGGCGCGCCGGTCTTGATCTGTCCGGCGTTGGTCGCGACCGCGAGGTCGGCGATGGTGGTGTCCTCGGTCTCGCCGCTGCGATGCGACACGACGTTCGAGTAGCCGCTGCGCGTGGCGAGCGCCATCGTGTCGAGGGTCTCGGTGAGCGAGCCGATCTGATTCACCTTGATCAGGATGGAGTTCGCCACGCCCTCGCGGATGCCTCGCTCGAGGCGTTCGCTGTTCGTGACGAACAGGTCGTCGCCCACGAGCTGCACGCGTGAGCCGAGCTCGCGGGTGAGCGCCGCCCACCCTTCCCAATCGTCTTGGTCGAGGCCGTCCTCGATCGACACGATCGGGAACCGGCCGGTCAGGTCCGCCCAGAACGCGATCATGTCGTCGGCGGAACGGTCGGTGCCCTCGAGGCGGTAGCGTCCGTCGCCGGTGCGCAGCTCGCTCGTCGCCGGATCCATCGCGAGCGCGACGTCGTCGCCGGGCGTGAGCCCCGCTTGCTCGATCGCGCTCAGCAGCCACTCGAGCGCCTCGTTCGCGGTCGCGATCTCGGGCGCGAATCCGCCCTCGTCACCGACGCCGGTCGCGAGCCCCTTGGCGTGCAGCAAGCCCTTGAGCGCATGGAAGCATTCCGCTCCCCAGCGCAGCGCCTCACTGAAGGAAGCCGCGCCCACTGGCATCACCATGAACTCCTGCAGCTCGAGCTCGTTGTCGGCGTGCGCGCCGCCGTTGATCACGTTCATCATCGGCGCCGGCAGCACGTGGGCGTTCGGCCCGCCCAAGTACCGATAGAGAGGAAGTCCGTTCGAATCGGCCGCCGCCTTCGCCACCGCCATCGAGACCCCGAGCACCGCGTTCGCGCCGAGCTCAGACTTCACATCGGTGCCGTCGAGAGCGAGCAGCATGGCGTCGAGACCCCGCTGGTCGAACGCATCGGCGCCCCTGAGCGCCTCGGCGATGCGACCGTTCACGTTGTCGACCGCATCACGTACGCCCTTGCCGCCGTAGCGAGCACCGCCGTCACGGAGCTCGAGCGCCTCGTGCTCGCCGGTCGACGCGCCGCTGGGCACGCCGGCACGCCCCGATGCGCCGTCGTCGAGCCGCACATCAACCTCGACGGTGGGGTTGCCGCGCGAGTCCAAGATCTCGCGGGCGTGCAGGGAAGCGATCAGGGACATCGGACGCCGATGGTATCCGACGCCTACCCCGCAGCCGGGGATTTCCCGTCGGTCATCGCGGCCCCGTCGCCGCGCGCCGGCGCTTGGCCCTCGGGCCACCGCGTGAACAACCGGGACCGACCGATCTCGTCGAACCCGAGCCGCCCGTACAGGTGTCTCGGCCAGTCCTCGGCGTCGGCGAACAAGAAGATGAGCGTCGCGCCCGCCTTCCTCGCCTCGTCGGCGGCGCGCAGCACCACGTTGCGCGCGATGCCGCGCCCCCGGAACTCCTCGAGGGTGTTCACGTCTTCGATCTGGGCGATGTCACCCTCCACGTAGAGCTCGCACGAACCGCCGAGCGTCCCGTCGACACGCTGCGCGAAGAACCGAGCACCGATGCCGTCGACCAGCACCTGACGGTATGCCGCCATCATCTCGGCGATGCCGGGTTCGACTCCCCACGGCTCGCGACGGGTCACGGTCTCGATGAACGGCTGCATCTCGCCGAGCCCGGCTTCCTCGGCCACGTTGAGGCCGGACTCGCGGTCGGCGTCACGACGCAGCGCCATCACGAGCAGGTGCTCGATCGCATATCCGTGCTGCGCCATGCCCATAGCGATGGCGTCGCCATCGGCGGCCGACACGACCTCGAGCTCGCGGTGACGGAAGCCGTCGTACGCGCCGTCGAGCGTCGCCACGACATCGTCGGCCGTGCTCGAACCGAGCGGGCGTTGCGCGATCGCCAGGTTCGCGTCGTAGCGCAGCGGGAACCCGTCGTGGAAGTACGCGGTGCCCCACGGCAGAGCCTGCTCGCGGGTGGACGTGCGCTGCATCACCCTCGTTTGGAACGCCGAGGCTCGCTCGTGGTCGGTGGTCACGATCCGCAGGATACCGGCCTCGCCCGCCTAGTAGTCTGAAGTGGAATAGCGGCCGCTCGGGCTCGGGAGCCTGTCGGGAGGCGCCGGTACGATACGGCGCATGGCGCGCATCTTCGTCGAGGGGTGGGACCCCGACTACGGAACCCCGCTCGATCAGAGCGACGACCTCGCTCCCGCCGAAGGCACCGTCGACGCGACGGTCGAGACCGGCGACTGGGGCCCGATCGAAGGGCTTGACGACGGCATCGACCGCATCGCGTTCGTCGACGGCGTGCGCCGCATCGACGCGCGGCTGACTCTCGACGACCCGGTCCATGGGCCGACCCCCGGCCTGGTCGGCACGTTCGCCGTGGGGGCGGTCGTGTGGCACCGCGAGGAGCGACGCTCCGAGGTGACCGACGTCCGCATCGAGCGGTGGGCCGTGCTCGCCGGTGGCAGCGGCGAGCAGATGCCGCCGGTCGACCTGGAGCCAGGCGTGGGCACGACGCGAACGCCGGGCGGCGACGATCCTTCCTTGCTGATGATGACCCTGCACTCGAAGATGCGCGACGCCGAGGGCGAATGCGCCGAGGCGCTGTCCGCACACTGCGCCGTCGTGGCCGACGGGCCGCTCAAGAAGATCCGCGAGCACCCCACCGTCGGCTACGTGAAGACCCACCGCGTGGTTTACCTCGAGCCTGAGCACAACCGCGTGATCGCGGAGCTCGCCCCGGGCCAGCGCACACCGATGTTCTGCATCGCGGTCCAGACGCCGTACGCGCGGTACTCCTGGTACGTGCGCCTGGCGATGCTCCAAGGGGGCCACTCGTGGACCGGTGTGATCAGATGCGAGACGTCGGCGCACCTCGCCGTGACAGAGGCGGCGGCGATCGCTGACCGCACCGCTGCCGTGCTGCCGCTCGTCGCGAGCGAACCGCAGGTCGATCCCCGGGCGCCGCAGAACCTCGTGCCGATCGGCGCGCTCGAGCGTGACCTGCGCCACCGCATGGGCGACCGCGGCATCGTCTACCGGGCCCTGCGGCACGCCGTGATGCGGCCAGAGATCGAACCCGAGATCCGACCGGGGATCAGTGAGGCGTCGTGACCGATCACGTCGAGCCCGCTCAGGTCGGAAGGGTGCTCGGTTCCCAGCACACGTCGACGAGCGCGTTCCGGGTAGTCCTCGACGATCACGACTTCCTGCAGCTCGACGACCTGGTGGTGGTGCGCACGCAGGTGCCCAAGGCGGGCGAGGTGCGCACCTACGGCGTGGTCACCGAGGCCGAGGCGGTCTACGAAGGCGCCTCGTACGAGAGCGACACCCATCGCATCGCCGAGCTCGGCATCATGCCGGCGGCGAAGGTACGCACCGCGCAGGTGCAGGTGACCCGCGTCGACCCAGAAGTGTGGGTCTCGCCCGACCCCGGTGAGGCCGTCGAGCGCGCCGTCGGCGAGGCGCGCGACAAGGCGCTCTACGTCGACGAGATGACACGTCCGCTCGCGGTCGGCATCGGGCGCGATGAGCTGCCGGTGCACGTCGACCTCGACTTCTTCGATGGCCGCAAGGGCGGGCACATGTCGATCAGCGGCATCTCGGGCGTCGCCACGAAGACCTCGTTCGCGCTGTTCTTCCTGCGCATGCTCTCGGCGCGCGAGCACGCCGGGATCGTGGGCGAGGGGGCGGCGAACATGCGCGTCCTCGTGTTCAACGTCAAGGGCGAGGACCTGCTGTGGCTCGACAAGCCCAACGCGCGGTTCGACGACCAGGCGCGGGAGGGCTGGGCAGCGCTCGGAGTCGAGCCGGCGCCGTTCCCCTCGGTCACGTTCTGGGCGCCGCCGAAACGCCGATCGGGCGACGTGGTGCTGCCCGATACCGGCGGACGCCTCGAGGGCATCGCGGTCTTCTCGTGGACGCCGCGCGAGCTCATCGACGACGATCTGCTGCAGTTCTGCTTCACCGACGCGAACGACTCGAAGAACCAGCTCCCGTTCATCCGCGAGCGGGTGCAGTCCCAGCTCAAGCGGTTCGCGGTCGACGTCGCGGGAAGACCGGGTGCGGTCGTGTTGCGCGATCCCTCGCAGACGCCCGGTGGTCGATGGGGCGCCCAGACGGTGGCCGCCGGTCCGGCCGAGCCGATCATCGACGACCTGGCCTCGCTCGTGACCGCACTCGAAGTCTTCCTCGAGCCCGAAGACGGCTCAGAGCCCGACGCGGCATGGACCGGGCGGGTCATGCCGAGCACGGTGTCCGCCTTCATGCGGCGTCTGCACGCCGCGGCCGCACGCCTGGGTCATCTCGTGCGAGCCGGCGAGTCGCGCCGTATCGACCGAGCCTCGGCGACCGTCACCGTCGTCGCGATCCAGTCGCTGCACGAGCAGGCGCAGCGATTCGTGGTCGGGGCGCTGCTGAACGAGACGTTCCGCCAGAAGGAGGAGACCGGCCAACGGCTTCCGCTGTCGGTCATCGTGCTCGACGAGCTCAACAAGTACGCGCCACGCGAGGGAACCGGACCGCTCAAGGACATGCTGATCGACATCGCCCAGCGGGGCCGGTCGCTCGGCGTGCTGCTCGTGGGGGCGCAGCAGACCGCGAGCCGGGTGGCGTCGGAGGTGCTCGAGAACGCGGCGATCCGGGTAAGTGGACGGCTCGACGCCGCCGAGGCCGAGCGCGCCGAGTATGGATGGATGCTGCCCTCGACCAGGGCCCGCGCCCGCCTGCTCAAACCGGGCACCATGGTGATCTCGCAACCGGCGATCCCGGTGCCCCTCGTCGTGACATTCCCCTTCCCGCCCTGGGCAACGCGGAAGGAGGAGGTGGACAACTCGGCCGGCGCCGACCCGTTCACGGGGCTGTAGTTCGCCTCGGGTCGCCGGTCTCCCCCGCATGAAGATCCTGCATACGTCCGACTGGCACATCGGCAAGCGGCTCGGACGCCATGACCGCATGGCCGAGTTCCGCAACGTGCTCGGTGAGGTCGGGTCGATCGCCGACGACCGCGAGGTCGACCTGGTCCTCGTCTCGGGTGACGTCTGGGACCGGCCGATCCCGCCGATGGACGCGCTCACGCTCGGGCTCGAGACCCTGCTGCGCCTGGCCGAGCGACGTCCGGTGGTCGCGGTCGCGGGCAACCACGATTCCGCGGAGCTGTTCGAGGCCCTCGCTCCCCTGCTGCGACCGCGCGGGGTGCACCTGATCGGCGACATCCGCCGGCCCGGCGAGGGGGGGCTGCTGGGCCCCGACGTGCTCGGCGTGCCGGTCGTGGTCGCCGGCTTCCCCTTCCTTCGTGAGGGCCGGGTCGTCGACTTCATGCTCGAGGCCGGCGAGTGGTACCGGGCATACGCCGACAAGGTGGCCGCGATCACACGCGCCTACAACGAAGCGCTGATCGTCGCCGCAGGCGCCGACGCCGTGCCGATCCTGATGGCGCACTTCATGGTCGGCGGCGTGAAGATCGATCGCGCGGCGCCCCGCGGCGAGCGAGAGCTGCACATGGGCGACGCGTATGCCGCCACCGCTCAGTCGATCCCTGCGGGGCCGCAGTACGTGGCGATGGGCCACATCCACGCGCCGCAGGCGGTTCCAGGCGCGCCCGTGCCCGCGCACTACGCCGGGTCGCTGCTCGCGCTCGACTTCGGAGAAGCGGGTGAGCAGAAGCGGGTCGTGATCGTCGACGCCGAGCCCGGCAGGCTCGCCACGACCGAGAGCGTGCCGCTCACCAAGGGCCGCCGCCTCGAACGCGTCACCGGCGACTGGGGCTCGATCGAGGCTCGCGCCGACGAGCTGGCCAGCACCTTCCTCGATCTCACGGTGAAGACGAGCGGCACCGATCTCACGCTGGCAGACCGGGCTCGCGCGACCTTTCCCTTCGTGGTGAAGGTGCGTGCGTTGAGGCCCGAGAGCGAGCGCCGAGAGCGCCTCGTGAAGGGACATCGAAGCTGGCACGACCTCTACGCCGACTACTACGCCCGGGAGCACTCCGAGGCGGCGCCAGGCGAGCTGCTGGCGTTGTTCGGCGATGTGCTCGAGGAAGCGACCGATGCGCCCGCTTGAGCTCACGGTCGAGGGGTTCCGCTCCTACCGGGGACCGGTCACGTTCGACTGGCGAGACCGGCGGCTCGTCGGCATCGTCGGGCCGATCGGCTCGGGCAAGTCCTCGGTCCTCGACGCGGTCGCGTTCGCGCTGTACGGCAAGACCCCCGGGGTGGGCAGCGCCACACGGTCGCTGATCCATCAGCTCTGCGACGAGGCGCATGTCGCGCTCACGTTCCAGGTCGGGGGCGAGGTGTGGAAGGCGATCCGCGCCCCCAAGCGCAAGGGGCAATCGGGCCACCAGCTCGTGCTGCTCGCGAGCGACGACGACGATGCCGAGCACCTCGAGACCGTGACGCAAGAAGGTCAGGTGAACGAACGGGTCGAGGAGCTCCTCGGTATGGACTTCCAGACGTTCTGCCGTTCGGTGCTGCTCGCCCAGAATCGGTTCAGCGACTTCCTCAAGGCCACCCGAACCGACCGCGACCGGGTGCTCAAAGGTGTCTTCGGATACGAACGCCTCGACGCGGCCAAGACTGCGGCCGATCGCCGGGTCGATCGCGAGACCCTCGCGCTCGAGTCACTCGGCAGGCAACGAAGCACGATCGACCAGGCGCGTGAGCGACTCAACGATGTGCGGTCGCGCGGCCATCTCGCTGCCCTCGAGGTGAAGGCATTCGACGACGCCGCGCCTGCACTCGAACGGCAACAGGAGGCGTACCGCGCGGCCCAGGCCGACGAGTCGGCTTCCGGCGAACGCATCGGCGCGCTCGTCCCGCTCACGGAGCGCCTGCCCGGCGAGGCTGCCGCCGACGCGCTCCTCGGCGCCGCCGCCCAGGCCCATGGCGCCGTCGAAGAGCGGCGCGAAGCCCTCGAGGCGGCCGAGTCGGCGCGAGCGGCGCGCGATGGCGAGCTCGCCTCGGTCCGGGACCGCCTCGGCGATCGGGCTGACATCCGGTCGTTCGAGCGGCTCGTGGAGGACCACGACGGGCTGGCGCGCGAGGTTGAAGCTGCCGCGGCTGCGCAGGTCGCGGCCGTGGCCGCCGCCGCCGACGGCGCCCGGGAGCTCGAAGAGCGCCAGGCCCGGTCGGCCGAGATGGTCGAGGCAGCCGCAGCAGCCGAGGATCGGTTGCGAGACGCCGCGGTCGCGACCGGCCAGGCTCGAGACCTGCTCGCCGCTGCTCAGCACGCGGAGATGGCGCACGAGCTGCGAGCGGAGCTCGAAGCCGGTGAGCGCTGCCCGGTCTGCCGGCAGCCGGTGGCGGCCGTGCCCGAGCGCGGCGCTGCGCCCGAGGTCGTCGAAGCAGCGCGGAAGGCCGCGGCCGGCGCCGAGACGTCCGAAACCGAGGCCCGAGCCGGCCGCGCTCGACTCGCGACCGAGGTCGGCTCGGCCGAAGCGGCTGTCGCCGGCAGCGAGCACCGGCTCCGCGAGATCTCCGATGAGGTCGAGCGAGCGGCGGCCGGCCTCCGCCGCGCCGAAGCGGATCTCGCCGCCGCCAAGGACCGGCTGGCCGAGCGCCTCGGTGAAGGCGAGCCACGAGCGTTGATCGAGGCACGGACGACGGAGCTGTCGGCAGCCGAGGAAGCCGCCCAGCTCGCAGCGATCGAAGTCGACTCGGCACGCCGCGAGATCGACGCCGCACGCGTTCGAGCAGACGAGACCTCGCGCTCGCTGACGACGCTCGCGAACGAGCTCGCTGCGGTGTGGGGAGCGCTCGGTGCACCACGATCGATCGAGGCCGAGCCTGCGGCGCTGCGAACCACCCTCGCCGAGACTCGCGATGAGCTGGCCTCGCGGGTCGACAAAGCCGAACGGGCGCGCGCCGACGCGGCCGGGCGGACATCGGCGAGCATCGACGCGATCGCTCGTGTGCTCGCGAGCATCGGCCTCGACCCCGGCGCCAACTTCGTGGCTGCGCGGGCTGCTGCTGGAGCGCGGCTCGCAGCCGCCGCGGGAGCGATCGAGGAGCTCGAGGCGCAGGTCGCGAGGTCGAGTGACCTGGAACGTGAGGTACTCGAGAGCGAGGGCCGGCTCGCGTTGGCGCGCCGGCTCGCCGACGACCTGCGACCGGCCAGATTCCTTGCCTTCTTGCTCGAAGAGGAACGGGCGGAGCTGGCGGAGCTCGGCAGCGGCCTGTTCGAGACGCTTACCGACGGCAACTACCGGTTCGCGGCTGACGACAGCTTCGACATCCTCGACCTGAACGCCGCCGACCGCACCCGCAAGGCGGAATCGCTCTCGGGGGGCGAGACGTTCCTGGCCTCGCTCGCGCTGGCGCTTGCCCTGGCAGAGATGGTCGCCCGGGGAGGCGGACGGCTCGATGCCTTCTTCCTCGACGAGGGATTCGGCGCGCTCGATCCCGAACACCTCGACAGAGCCATGGCGGGCATCGAGCGGCTGGTCGCCGACGACGATCGCCGGCTGGTGGTACTGGTGAGCCACGTCGCCGAGATGCGGGAGGCCATCGAGGACCTCATCGTGCTCGACAAGCACGATCAGACCGGCGACACCGTCGTCGTGGCAGGCGCTACGCGGAGCTAGCGGTGGCAGGCGCTACGCGGAGCTAGCGGTGGCAGGCGCTACGCGGAGCTAGCGGTGGCAGGCGCTACGCGGAGCTAGCGGGCGGGGGAGGCTGTTCGGCCGAGGCCGCGGCTTCTGCCTTCGGTCATGGGTCCACGTTCGAACGACCGGCGCACGTCCCCCGCCAGGGACTGAACCGACGGCTCCGTACTGCCGATACCCCACCCACGAAGACCAGACCCGCCTCGCCGGCACCGACATCATCAGGAGCACCAATGGTCACGATGAAGAACGAGACGAGCTTGGCCAAGATCGCGTCGATCGGCCTGACGATCCTGTTGCTGACGGGAGTACTCGGGTCGCTTGTCATGGGTGCGCGATCGCGCGGCGCCGCGCTCGAGGACACGGTGACGCAGGCGCGCTCCATCGCCGACGATTCGTTGAGCCTGGTGTTTCGGCCCGAGGACCTCGACGCGGTCGCCTCGGTCGCGCGGGCAGGGCTGCTGAGCGACCAGATCGGCACGGTCGTGATCGATCCGAGCGACTTCGAGACCGTGATCTTGTGGTCCCCGAACGCCGAGATCCTCTACGCCACCGAGGAAGGCCGCATCGGCAATCAGCTCGACGGCGAACGCGAGCGCATCAGGGCGGCACTGCGTGGGAACCCCCAGACGCGGGTCGCCGATGGCACGGTCTCGGTGATGTTGCCGTTGCGGTTCGACTCGGGTGTCGGAGGTCCCGCAGCGGTCGAGCTGACGACGTCCGACGAGCCGGTCGCCGCCGCCGGCGGCCCATGGCGAACGATGGCGCTGTTCAGCGGGGCCGCGCTGTTGTTCGTCATCGGCCTGGTCGTCTGGGTGATGCGCCATCCGAACGCGCCGGCGGGCGGCACGACGCAGCGGGTAGGCCCGCTCGCCGCGACCGTGTCTGCCGCCGCGCATCGCCCTGCCATCTCCGTACCCCCGCCCGGCATGAAGGAAGAAGGCGACGCCAGGCGAAAGGCAGAGGACCGCGCCAAGGCCGCTGAGGAGCGGCTCGGCGTGATCCAGGATCAATACCGCAAGACGCTCGATGAGCTGCAGGCCGCCCAGAACCGGCTGCGCGACGCCACCAGCGCGCGGCCGGATCCGAGCGTCGAAGAGCGCGCCATGCTGGCGGAGCAACGGGCCGCCATGCTCGAGGACCACGCCCGCAGCGCCGATGAACGCTCGCGGGCGCTCGAAGACCGGTCGAGGGAGCTCGAAGAGCGGGCCCGTCTGTTCGAGCGGCAGTCCCAGACCACCAAAGCCGAGCTCGATGAGCTGACCCGGAGCCTGTCCGAGCGCGCCCCTGATGGAGAGGGCGATGCCGACGAACGCCTGGTTGCATCGGAGCAAGAAACGATCGGGCTCCGCGCCGAGCTCGAGGGAGCCCAGACGCAGCTCTCGATGCTGCGCCGGGAGGTCGGCGACCTGCGGCCCCGCGCGGAGCGGACCCGGGAGCTGCAGGCAGAGCTCGACGCGATCCAGTCCAAGGCGCAACAGGTGCACGAGACGACGACGACGTCGCAGGCGGCGCTCTCGACCAAGTCGAAGGAGCTCGAGGATCTGCGGGCGGAGCTCCGGGCGCTGCGAGCCGAGGAACAACGGGCGGCGATGCTCGAGGACGAGCTCCGCTCGGCGAAGGCCGAGCTCGAGAGCCTGTCTGCCTCGCATCGAGCCGAGCTCATCGAGCGGGAGGCAGATCTCGAGGCGAAGGTCCGCTCGACCCGTGAGGAGTTCCAGACCGAGCTGGCTCGCGTCGAGGCGCGACACCTCGAGGATATGGCGAGGAACGATGCGAACGTCGGCCATAGGATCGCCAACGCTGAGGACTCGGTCCAACAGCGGATCGACGACATGCAGCGTGAGCTCGAGGAGCGCACCCGTCGCTTCGAGAACGCCGAGAACGAGATCGCGATGGCGCACGCCGAGACGACTCGCCTCGGGAGCGAGCTCGACGTGGCACGGGCTGAGCTCGAAGCCACCGTGGCCCAGCTCACGACAGGATCGCTCGGGCTCGAGGAAGCCACCGAGCGGGCTTCCAATGCGGAACGGCGCGCCCGCGAGCTGAGCGATCTGAGCCGCCGCATGACGGCAGATCTCGAGGCTGCCGTTCAGGAGAACGCCGATATCAACAGGCGATTGCAGGAGGTCGAGTCACGTCGTCAGCTCGAGCTCGCAGACACCGAGGGCAGGGCCGACCTGGACGAGATCCTGCGGGTCACCCAGGAACGACTCGCCGGCCAGACCGCGAAGCTCATCACGGCCGAGGAACGCACCCATGCGCTCGAGCGCGAGCTCGCATCGACCTCGCTCAAGCTGGAGGAGATCGAGGGCGAGCTGCGTCAGCAGCAGATGGCGGCAGCGATGCGCCAGCTCCGCAAAGAAGACGCAGAGGAGACCCCGGCGTCCCCGGATACGGGCGGTCCCTCGGCCGGCGCAGCGGCGATCGAGGATCGGCGGGCCACCTCGCCGTTCCTGAACGAGCTCTCGGTCGACGCCCGGAAGTCACTCACACGCATCCTGGGCATCACCCAGATCCTCAAGCACAAGAAGGACGGCAAGGAGCATGCGCAGCTGGTGCGTCAGCTCACGGCGTACACACGTCGGCTCGACCACATCGTCGCCGATCTCGCCGACGCGGACCGGCTGGTTCACGGGGCCGTGAAGCTCACGGTACGCCGGACCGACCTCGAGACCCTCGTGAAGCGGGTTGTCGAGGAGTCAGGCATCGATGCCGATCACGAGCTCCTGATCGAGACGGAACGGGTGGTGGTCGCGATCGACCAGCTGCGAACGGAACAGATCCTCGCCGGCCTGTTGCGCTCGTCGGGTGACCGCACCCCGCCGAAGAAGGCGATCACCGTGCGGTTGACCGCCGTCGACGGCGGAGCGGTGATCGCGGTGGAGGATCCGGAGCCGTCGTCCGACGCGTCGATGAGCCCCGTGGTCGCACGGTTCGCCGAGGTGCAGGGAGGCTGGGCGCGCGTCGAGGATCGCGACAACGGCGGCTCATCATTCAAGGTCTTCCTGCCCGATGGGGCCGGCACCGAACACCCTACTCGCGCAGACGGCAACGGCGGCGGGGCCGACATCAGCAGCTCGACGGGAGCGCTGCACATCGTGGTCGACGAGGTGACGACGAGCTCGGTCGCCGACGGCTCCGCGCTCGTGGAAGAGCTGCACCGGCTCTCTGCTGCGGAGGACTGAAACCGTAGGACGACTGGCGGGCGCCGAGGGGGAGCCCCGGCGTCGTCCGGCTCTCGCCGGCGTGAGTGCCCGGGTCGTTGGGCTCAGCGCCGGCGGAGCACGAGCGCGTCGCCCTGGCCGCCGCCGCCGCAGATCGCCACGGCCCCTAGGTCCACATCACGCCGTCGCATCTCCAACGCCAGCGTCAACACGAGGCGAGCGCCACTCGCCCCGATCGGATGACCGAGAGCGACGGCGCCGCCGTTCACGTTCACGATCGACTCGTCGAGGCCGAGCATGCGACTCGCGTGCAGCGACACCGCAGCGAACGCCTCATTCACCTCGACGACATCGAGGTCCGAGGCCGCATGTCCAGCCTTCTTCAAGGCCCGCTCCAGCGCCAAGGCGGGCACCGTCTGCAGCGAGGCGTACCGGTCCGCCGACATGCCGAAGGCGGCGACCTCTGCGATCGGCTCGAGGCCGAGCTGGCCCGCTCGCTCCTCGCTCATGACCACGACCGCTGCCGCGCCGTCGGAGATCTGCGAGGCGTTGCCCGCGGTCACGGTACCGTCGGCGGTGAACGCTGGCCTTAGACGGGAGAGGCTCTCGGCCGTGGTGTCGGCGCGGATGCCCTCGTCGCGCTCGAACCGCACCTGATCGCCCTTGCGTTGCGGCACCTCGACGGCCACGATCTCCTGAGCGAGGCGGCCGGCTTCCCACGCGTCGTGCGCCCGAGCGTGGGAACGAGCGGCCCAGGCATCCTGCGCCTCACGGTCGATGCCCAGCTCCGCGTTGATCGCGTCGGTGCCGGCCCCCATGTGACGGTCGTCGAAGGCACACCACAGCCCATCGTGGATCAGCACATCGAGCATGGGCGAGTCGCCGAGCCGGGCTCCCTCGCGAGCCTTCGGCAGCACGAACGGGGCGTTCGTCATCGACTCCATGCCACCCGCGACCGCGATATCAAGCTCACCCGCGCGGATCATCTGATCCGCGATCGCGATCGCCGAGGTGCCCGACAGGCAGACCTTGTTGATGGTGAGCGCCGGCACCTCGAGCGGAACACCGGCTGCGATCGCCGCCTGCCGTGCGGTGATCTGTCCCTGGCCGGCCTGCAGCACGTGGCCCATGATCGTGTACTCGACCTGGTCGGGCGCAACACCCGCCCGAGAGAGCGCCTCGCGGATCGCGGTCGCGCCCAGATCGACGGCGCGCAGACCTGCGAGCGAACCGTTGAACCTGCCGATCGGCGTACGGGCACCGGCCACGATGACCGAGGTCGTCATGCGTTCGAGTGTATCCCGGTGCGCGGCGTCAGCGGCCGCCAGGCTCGCGCGGTCGGCCTCGCGCGGTCAGGTTCGCGCGGCCAGCGACCGTTCGATGACCTCGAGGATCTCGTCTCGGATCAGCTCGTCACGCTCGATCAGGGCATCGCGCAGCGCGGCGTGCACGTCGGCATTCAGCTCCAGCACCTCGCGCACCCGCTGGCGCTGCTGCTCCAGGATGTCCTCGACTCGCTGGCGCCCTTCGGTGTCGGCGAGCACCTTGCCGACGAGGTTCGGGCCTCCGATCGGACCCGCGGTGATCGCGTCGAACGAGATCAGCGAGCCGGCCATGCCGAACGAACCGACCATGTTCGCGGCGAGCGTCGTCGCCTGTGCGAGGTCGCTCGCCGGGCCTGTGCCCGCATCGCCGATGCAGATCTCCTCGGCCACCAGGCCTCCCAGCGCGATCGCGATGCTCGCTTCGATCTCGCTTCGCGTCCGGGTGAACCGTTCCTCGGAGTCGCCGTGGGCGAGCAGCCCGAGCGAGGCGCGCCGCTTGATGATCGACAGCACCTCGAGGCGGCGATTCTGTCCCACGAAATAGGCGACGGTCGCGTGACCCGCCTCGTGGGTGGCCACGGCCTCACGATCTTGAGCCGTGTACACGACCGGCTGCTTCAGCCCGATCTCCTCGTTGAACTTCGCCTCGATCACGTCGTCGAAGTTCATCTCTCGCCGCCCTTCGCGCAGCGCGATCAGCAGTCCCTCGTCGAAGAGGTGCTCGATCATGACGGGGGTGTAGCCGAACGTCTCGTACGCGATCCGCTCGCGCATCGAGGGATCGTCGAGCTGCTGATGATGGCGCTTGCGGCCGAGGAAGTGATCGATCAGCTCGAGGCGGCCTTGCTTCGTCGGCACGTCGAAGTAGAGACGGCGATCGAACCTGCCAGGTCGAACGAGCGCCGGGTCGAGCGAGTCGCCGCGATTCGTCGCCGCGATCAGCAGGATGTTGTGATACTCCGGCTTGATCGCGGTGAGCTGGCGATCGCTCGGCAGGTAGGAGTTGATCCACCCGATCATGCGACCTCGCAGACGCTTGCGCAGCGGCGGCTGATCGAACGATTGGAGCTGGATCAGAAGCTCGTTGACCATCGCGCTGCTATCGCCTGAGCCCATGAACGACGACGTGGTCCGCGAGAGTCCGTCGGTACCGTTTCCGGGGCTCGACTGGCTCACGTTGCCACGGCTTCCACCGATCGCGTCGATCTCCTCGATGAACCCGATCGCGCCCCCTTCCTTACGCGCGGCCTTGCGAAGAGCCTTGAAGAACGAGCGGATGCGATAAGCGCTCATGCCCTGCCACATCGACTGGAACGCCGGTGAGCTGATGAACAGGAAAGGCACGCCAGCCTGCTTGGCCATCGCCTTGGCGAGATAGGTCTTGCCGGTGCCGGGCGGCCCCTCGAACAGGATGCCCCGCCGGGGGGTGCCGCCGAGCTCGTCCCTGAACGTCGCGTACCCCAAGAAGACGTCGAGCGACCGCACGACCTCATCGACCTGCATGTCGAGGCCTTTGATGTCGGTGAGGCCGGTCTCAACCTGCTCGGGGTAGACGGTGACGTGTGGCGAGCGCCCGTTGAGCAGGGGCATGGCGAACATGGCACCGACGGCGACCATGATGAGCACCATGAACACCAGCAGCATCGGGTCCTGCGGCATCGATGGCGCGGTGATCGGGTTGCCCGACGAGAAACGCTCGAACAGGTACCAATCGACGAGGAAGACGAACACGATGGCGCGCGCGATGCGCTTGAGCTTCGTGCGCTCGCGTTGACGGAAGACGTCGGCTCGTCCCTTCTGCAACAGCAATGAGCCCTGCAAAAGGGCTGTGGCGCCGGCCGGTTCCTTGCTAGCCACGGCTGCTCCTCACGGTCTCGCGGTTCGGCTGGTCGGGCGCTTCGGTGATGCGCTCCCGTGGGACAACCCTACGCCTGGCGGCCTCCCCCAGGGAATGCGCCTATCGGCCCGGATGCGAGGCCCACGGAGGCGAATGGACTACCCCGTTCGGCAGCGCCGGCACGGGTATCCGGCTCGGGTTTCGGTCCGAGCAGCGCTGGTCGAACCGATACAGTCCAACGCATGGCCAGGAAGAAGCAGCCGTCGATCAGCGCAGGTGACAAGGCCGTGATCGGCGCCTTGTTGCGCCAGGTGCGCAGAGCCGCCGGCTACCGCTCGGCAGAGGCCGCGGCGACCGCCCCGGGGTGTCCCGCCTCACGCCAGACCATCTACGCCTACGAGCGCGGGGGGCTTGTGCCTTCACTCGTGCAGTTCCTGGAGCTCGTCGAGTTCTACGTGCTCGGCGCGGCGCCGGCACCGGCGAGCGAACGCAAGCACGAGTCGGATCTTCGCGCTCTCGGGGTCGCGGCGGTGTCGCGGGCGCTCACCCTGCCCGCGTACCAGGTCGTGCATGCACACGAGCTGATCGCGCGCATGCAGCCCGAGCTCGGACGCCAACGCCGGCGACCGGCGCCGGCGCGCGACGGGTCGCCGCCATGACGATCGCGCTCACCGATATCGATCACGTGGGCATCGCGGTCGCCGACCTCGAGGCGGCTGTCGAGGAGTACCGGCGTTTGCTGGGCGTCGAGCCCACGCACCGCGAGCGCCTGCTCGACCAAGGGGTCGACGAGGTGTTGTTCTCGATCGGCTCGTCGTACGTGCAACTGCTCGGTGCGCTCGGATCCGATACTCCGGTCGGCAGATCGCTCGCCACGAGGGGGCCAGGACTGCATCACATCGCGTACCGGGTCGCCGATATCGTGGCGGCGCTCGCGCACCTTCGGGACGAGGGCGCGCAGCTCATCGACGACACCCCGCGGCCTGGTTCCCGGAACACGACGATCGCGTTCGTGCATCCGCGCTCGATGGAGGGCGTGCTCGTCGAGCTCGTCCAGCAGCGCTGACTCCCGGCACCACGCGAGCCCGGCCCGGGCGACACCCTCAAGGAAGCGCGGCCACAGACGTATACGTGCGGATCGCGCGTGCGAGCCGCCGGTCCGTGGTAAGCACCGGGGCGCCGAAACGCTCTGCCAACGCGACGTACGACGAGTCGGTGGCGGTGAAGTTCTCGCGCAACTCCCAGCAACGCCCGACAAGTGAGAGGTGGCGATGCCTCTCGATCGGCAGATCGACGTAGTCGAGCAACAACAGTGATATCGCCTGCGCCGTGGCCGACCTTCTCAGGGCTGCTCGCCTCAAAGCCGAAACGACTTCGAGGTCGCAGACCTCGGGAACGTGGAGCTCGCTCGCCCGCAGATACTCCGACACCGAGGAGGAGGGCGAGCCTTCGATCAGATAGTCGATCAGGGCCGACGCGTCGACCACCAACGGTCCCACCATGCATCCTCCTCGTCGCGGCCGGTGCGCACCAGCTCCGCCCCGTTGGCCCCGAGAGGGATAGGCCCACGAGCCTCGATACGGTCGAACACCTCGTCACGGTCAGGACGTGCGACCTCACGCTCGAGGATCTCCTCGACGTAGGCCGTCAGCGTTTGCCCGCGGAGCTTCGCCCGTCGCATGAGCTCAGCATGAACTTCGGCTCTGACATTCCTCACTTGGAGCATCCGGCCCATGCTCACGAGGTTCGCACATGCGTAGCGCATGCGCAAGCGCTATGGAAGGTCGGTCAGTCCTTCCTGCGGGGCGTTGATCAGCACGCTGACGTTGCCCTCGGGCAACTGGCCGTCGCCCATGAGCTGGTGCACGTGCCCGGCTTGCTCGTACGGGTACACATGGCCGAGCGTGGTGCGGACCTTGCCGTCGACCACGAGCTGGTTGAACGCCGCGGCCTGCTCGTCATTGAACAGGTGCGAGCCCTGGTAGCGCTTCTGCATCGTCCAGAGGTAGCGCACGTCGACCATCGTGTCGAAGCCGCTCGTGCCGGCGCAGATCACGACCATGGCCCCGCGATCGGCCACGAAGATCGACGTGGGCACGGTGTCCTGGCCGGGGTGATCGAAGACGATCCGCGGCGACGCCTTCTCGCCGAGCACGTCCCAGATCGCCTTTCCGAACGCTTTCGCGCCGCCGAACCAGTCCTTCCAATCGGGGCTGTCCCAGCTCGGGGGCACGCCCCAGTGCGAGAAGTCCTTACGGTTGATGTATCCGACGGCGCCGAGCTGCGTCGCGTACTGGCCCTTCTCCTCGCTGCTGACGACCGCTACCGCCCGGCCGCCGGCGTTCGCGACGAGCTGTACGGCGAGCGATCCCAGGCCGCCGCTCGCGCCCCAGACGAGCACGACGTCGCCTGGCTCCACCGTGTGCGGGGGCCATCCGAAGAGCATGCGGTAGGCGGTCGCGCCGGTGAGCGTCGGCGCCGCGGCTTCTTCCCACGTGAGGAAGCCGGCCTTCGGCAGGCACTGGTGCGCCTGCACCTTGCAGAACTGCGCGAACGACCCCCAGCAGGTGTCGTAGCCCCACACGCGGAAGCTGCCCGCGAGCCCGGGATCCTTACCCGCGGCGACCCACGGGTCGTCGAGGTTCCACTGGCCCGCGTGGACCACGACGCGGTCGCCGACCCGCACGTTCGTGACCTCGTCGCCGACCGCGTAGACCACGCCGGATGCGTCGGAGCCCACGATGTGGAAGTCGGTCGGCTCACCCCAGCGAGCCTGCGTCTTCGTGACGTCGACCGGAACCCCCCGCGCAGCCCACACATTGTTGAAGTTCACACCGGCGGCCATGACCAGCACGAGCGCGTCGTGGGGCCCGAGCTCGGGAACGTCGATCACCTCGTCCTGGATCGCCTTCTCGGGTTCGCCGTAGCGATCGGGTCGCACGAGCTGCGCATGCATCTGCGCGGGCACCTCGCCGATCGGAGGCGGCTCGCCAAGCTCGTACAGGTCCTTGCCCATGGGTTTCACCCTCCGATTCCACGGTCGATACGGTCGGTCGACAGGTGCGCGCATCCTACCGTCGGCCCGCCGGGCGCGACCTCGGCAGCGGGCGGTGCTACCCGGCCGAGGGCAGCTCGGCGACCGGGCACGTGGCGGCCCGCGGACACCAAGCGCAGTACACGCCGGGGGTGAGCTCGGCCTGGCGCCCGTTCGACAGGGAGGCAGCGGCCCGCGCGGCGGCGATCGCGCGGTCGGCCGCGTGAAGCAAGATCGCCTCGGTCACGTCCTCTGCCTGCCACGTGCCGCTCTCGAGGAACAGCGACGCCGCGCGATACGGCGGCACGCCGAACCGCAGGGTCATGACGAGGGCGTAGAAGCGCATGTCCTCGGCGAACTCGGGGTAGGCCGACCCGGTCTTCAGGTCGACCACGAGCCGGGTCGCCCGGTTGGGCTCGAGACGGTCGGGCGTGCCGAGCACGAGGTCGATCTGGCCCGACAGCACCAGGTCGCCACCGAGCAGCTCGGCTCGCACCCGGAGCTCGCTGATCGGCGACAGGTCGCGGCGCAACGGCTTCAGCGGCGGGAACGAGCCTTGGAACAGGGTCACGCGGCGCACGACTTCCATGACGGCGTCGTCGCGGTCTGGCTCTGAGAGCTCGTGCCAGTACTCGGCGAACCGTTCCTCGCGCTCGAGCACTCGGTCGACGGCGGTGCGGGCGATCTCGTGCGGATCCATGCCGTCTCGCGCGCCCACTTCGACCTCGATCGCTTTGTGGAGCAGCACGCCGTGGGCACTGCGAGCCGAGTGGGCGAACGGCGGCGCCTCGCCGGCCAGCACCGATTGGAAGTACCCTTCGCACCGCCCGTGCTGGTTGAGCTTCTCCTTGCCGAGCCACAACGGCTCGGCCAGCTCGAGCTCTCGCACAGCGCCTTCGATGCGATCGCGCAGGCGTTGTGCGAGGTCGGCCGGGAAGATCGGCCGGTCACCGGTGCCGATCAGTCCGTCGAGGGTGCGCCGCTGAGGGTCGGTGAGCTGCACCCCGCCATGGTATGCAAGAGGACCGACATGTCAGAGACGCCCGACGAGATCCTTCGCGCCCTCGCCGACCCCGAGCGGCTGGCGATCGCCGGCACGCTCGCGCTCGGCGACCGCTCGGCCGATGAGCTGGCTCGCGGGATCGACGTGCCGCTCGCACGCGTCCGCAAGCACCTGAACCGGCTCACGGCAACCGGCGTCGCGCGGGTGAACCAGGATCGGCAGACGTACCGGCTCGACCCCGAGACCCTCCGCTGGGCGGCCGAGCAGGTCGGACCACCGCGCGAGGCCGGGCTCGCTCTCGGCGCGGCGAACGACGACGAGGAAGCCGTGCTGCGCACCTTCTTCCGCAACGGGCGCCTCACCGAGATCCCCGCGAAGGAATCGAAGCGGCGCATCGTGCTCGAGCGCATCGCCCTGGAATTCGAGCCCGGCACACGCTACGACGAGAAGGAAGTCAACGTCATCGTCGGGCGCTTCCTCAACGACTACGCGGCGCTGCGACGGTACCTGGTCGACGGAGGCTTCCTCGATCGTGACGCAGACGGCGGCGTCTACTGGCGTGTGGGTGGCCGAGTCGATCTCTGAGGTCGACGCTTCCGCAGCGCCGCTGCTAGGCTGCCGGGGTGCCGTCGTCGGCACGATCCCCTCTCCTTCCCTCGGTCGGCGACGCGTGGTTTCCGTACTCGACCGGGGGCGAGAGATGCGCTTCATCCCGAAAGGCAACGCTCGCGTGGCCGCGGCCACGATCGCGGCCATGCTGCTCATGACGCTGGCGCCCGTCGCCTCGGCCGATCATGCATCGGGGCCGTGCGACTTCCATCGTGAAGACACTCAGACCGTTCGCGAGCACTCCAGGGCGCAGATCAGGTGCGCCGTCGCCCGATGGGCCGTGCCGGGAGGCGCCGACGTCGCGCTCTGCATCGCCAAGCGCGAGAGCGGGTTGCTGCCGTGGGCGGAGTCGGGCGACGGGCTCAACAAGGGCCTGTTCCAACAGCACGTGCGGTACTGGGACGTCAACTATGACGTCTACTCGCAGCCAGCGTGGCAGCTCCCCCAGCGCGTCTTGAGCGGGCGCACGAACACGATCGTGTCGATCCGCATGGCGCACGCGATCGGCTGGGGACCGTGGGGCGGCCGCCACTGCGGCTGACGACTGTCGGCGCGACGTTCTCCGCGGTGCGGCCGCGCGGCGTGGAGCCGGGACTAGACTCCGAGCCATGACGACCACCGAGAACGACCTTCCTAGCGCCGGAGCCGGCGGGGACGGCGAGCCCGACCGAACGGTCGAGGATCGCATCGAAGAGCTCCGCAAACGCAGGAAAGCAGCCGCGACACCCGGGGGACGCGACGCGGCCAAGAAGCAGCACGACAAGGGAAAGCTCACCGCGGGTGAACGCCTCGACGTGCTGATGGACAAGGGATCGTTCGTCGAGACCGACCCGTTCGCGGTGCATCGATCGCACGACTTCGGCATGGAGCGCAAGCGGCCGCCCGGCGACGGCATCATCACCGGCTACGGCACGGTCGACGGTCGCAAGGTCTTCGTGGCGAGCCAGGACTTCACGGTCTTCGGCGGATCGATGGGCGAGGTGCACGCGCAGAAGGTCACGAAGGTGATGGACCTCGCGATGTCGACCGGCGCCCCGTTCGTCGCGATCAACGACTCGGGCGGCGCCCGCATCCAGGAGGGCGCTGCCTCGCTCGCCGGGTACGGCTACATCTTCGAGCGGAACGTTCGAGCCAGCGGCGTGATCCCGCAGATCAGCGTGATCATGGGACCGTGTGCCGGCGGCGCCGTCTACTCCCCCGCGATCACCGACTTCACGTTCATGGTGCGCGAGAGCTCGCACATGTTCATCACCGGCCCCGACGTGATCAAGACGGTGACGGGTGAGGACATCTCCATGGAGGCGCTCGGCGGCGCGATGACCCACGCCACCGAGTCCGGCGTCGCGTCGTTCATCGGCGAGGACGACGAAGACGTGCTGAACCGGGTGCGGTACCTGCTGAGCTTCCTGCCGTCGAACAACCTGGAGGATCCGCCGGCCTACGCGACCACCGACGATCCCGGCCGCCTGGCCGAGGCACTCACCCACATCGTGCCGGACCGGGCGAAGGAGCCCTACGACATGCACGAGGTGATCCGCTACATCGTCGACGACGGGGAGTTCCTCGAGGTGTTCCCGTTATGGGCGATGAGCATCGTCATCGGCTTCGCGCGCCTCGACGGGCGCAGCGTCGGCGTGATCGCGAACCAGCCGAAGGTGCGGGGTGGCACGCTCGACATCGATGCCAGCGAGAAGGCGAGCCGGTTCGTGCGCTTCTGCGACGCGTTCAACATCCCGATCCTCACGTTGGTGGACGTGCCTGGGTTCCTGCCGGGCAAAGAGCAGGAGTACAACGGCATCATCCGCCACGGCGCGAAGCTGCTCTACGCCTTCGCCGAGGCGACCGTGCCGCGCATGACCGTGATCACGCGCAAGGCTTACGGCGGCGCATACCTGGTCATGAACTCGAAGCACCTTCGCAGCGACGTCTCGTTCGCGTGGCCCACCGCCGAGATCGCCGTGATGGGCGCCGAGGGTGCGGTCAACGTCGTGTTCCGCAAAGAGATCGAGAAGGCCGCCGACCCCGGGAAGAAGAAGGCGGAGCTGATCCGGGAATACCGCGAAAAGTTCTCGACCCCCTACGCGGCCGCCGAACGCGGGTTCATCGACGACGTGATCGAGCCGGCAGAGACGCGTGCGAGGTTGATCCAGGCGCTGCGGATGCTCTCGACGAAGCGCGAGAGCGTGCCCGCCCGCAAGCACGGCAACATCCCGTTGTAGTGGCTCAGCGAACCAGGAGGCCGTGATGCCGATCCGCAACGAGGGCGAGCGCCGCATCGAGCTCCCCGACGACACCACCCCCGAGGAAGAGCGCGCGATCCTCATGGCGCTCGAGCGGTACTTCGTGGCCGAGAGCTGGAAGCCGGCACCGTGGGTGCTGCAGGGTCGCATCGACGCGACGGGTCTGGGCGCGCTGCAGGCGCGGCGGTACGCCCGCGAGCCGTGGCACGGACAGCAGGGACCTTTCGCACGCAAGGGCGTGGCCCCGGTGCACGGCCGAAGCGACGTGCGCTAGTCGCTCGATGTGAGACTCGCCCCGGGCTAGTCTGAGCTGGACTACCTGACGACGTCGTCCGCGTCGCCGTTCGCGCCGCACACGAGCACCACGACACGCTCATCGCTCGCGGGGACATACGCCCCGGTTCGCATGGCGGCCAGCGCCGCCGCACCGCCCGGCTCGGCAAAGATCCGAAGCTCGCGCCAGAGCGCCTTCTGCGCCTCGAGGATGGCTTCATCGTTCACGAGCACGACGTCGGCGACGTGACCCGCGCTCGCGATACCGAACGCGATGTCGCCGACCCGGCGAGCGCCGAGGGAGTCGGCTGCGCGCCCGGATACAGGCACATCGACCGGCTCCCTTGCGTACAGGGCGGCCTGCAGGCATCGGGAGGTCTCCGGCTCGACTCCGATCACGCGCACGTCCGTTCCGGCGAACCACGAGGCGATGCCGCCGATCAGGCCGCCGCCTCCGACCGCGACCAGCACGGTGTCGGCGCCGGCAACCTGCTCGGAAAGCTCCGCGCCGATCGTGCCCTGACCGGCCACCACCTCGGGCTGATCGAATGGGTGCATCCACACGGCGCCGGTCTCGTCGCGGCGCGTCGCAGCCTGCGCGGAAGCGTCGTCGTAGTAACCATCGATCACGCGCACGTCGGCGTCCGTGCCCTGGACCTTCTCGATCTTCGAGGCCGGCGACGAGGACGGCACGAAGATCTCGGCGCGATGTCCGAGCTCGCGCGCGGCGTGTCCCACCGCGAGGCCGAAGTTGCCGCCGCTCGCCGCCACCACTCCGGCGGAGCCGACGCCGGCCGTGAGCATGCGGTTGAAGGCTCCTCGCGGCTTGAACGAGCCGGTCACCTGGAGCAGCTCGAGCTTCAGCGTGAGCGGCCGCCCGAGACCGAACGTGCCGGACGCCACGTCGAGCACTGGGGTTCGGCGCACGTGGCCGGTGATGCGCCCGCGAGCCTGCTCGATGTCGTCTCGGGTCGGTGCGGAGATATCGCCGATCACGACGGCTCCACTTCCTTCGGGACTTCCTCTGGCGCTTCCTCCGGGTCCTTGGTCTCGCGGAAGAGCGCTCGCACCTCCCGTTCGTCTGCGGTCTCGGCGTCGAGACCTCGTTCGGCCGCCAGCTCGACGAAGCGCTCGTACCGCTCGGAGAACACACGAACGGTGCGCCGCAGGGCGCTCTCCGCGTCGACGCCGACCTTGCGAGCGAGCGCAACGGTGGCGAAGAGCACGTCGCCGATCTCTTCCTCGACGTGTGCAGGATCGGCCGAGGCGACGGCGACGGAGCCGGTGAGCTCGTCGACCTCCTCGCGCAAGGCCTCGAGCGCAGCTCCGGCCGAGGACCACTCGAAACCCCAGCCCGCGGCTCGGCGCTGCACCTTGGACGCCCGAGCCAACGACGGGAGCGACGCGGGGATGTCGTCATCGACCGCGCGGCGCTCACCTGCTTCCGCCGCCTTCAGCCTTTCCCAGTTGACGAGCACCTCGTCGGCGCCGCTCACCTCGACATCACCGAACACGTGCGGATGCCGGGTCACGAGCTTGGCGACGAGTCCCTCTGCGACGTCGTCGACATCCCATCGCCCGTCGTCGGCCGCGAGCTGCGCATGGAACACGACCTGGAGCAGCACGTCACCGAGCTCGTCGCGCATCGCATCGTCGTCACCGGCGTCGATCGCCTCGAGCAGCTCGTGGGTCTCCTCGAGCAGGTGACGAGCGAGGGTCTGATGGGTCTGTTCTGCGTCCCACGGACATCCGCCGGGGCCGCGCAGCCGGGCCATCACGCGCACGAGGTCGAGGAGTCGCGCTCCCTGTTGTGAGCTCGGGACCTGTCCCTCGGGAACGTGGGCGAGCGGGTCGCCGCCCGCGCGCGAGGGCGTGTGGGTCACGGCGCGGGCGTGCCCTCGTCGCCGTCGCTAGGCGCGCCGTCGGCCGGCCCGGCGCCCGCGCTCGGCCCGGCGCCCGCGCTGGGGTCGGTGCTGTTCACCGCGACGACGGTCAGCGTCTCGGGGTCGAACCGGCCGTACTTCGGGTTGATCTCGACGCCCTGGGCTGCTGCCTGATCTCGCAGCCACGAAGCGAACAGCGTTCCCTGGTCGTCTTGGAGCAAGCTCGCTTTGGCCTCATCGAACGGCGTGACCTGCTCATCGACGAGATAGATCACATGCCACCCGAACTCTGTCTGCACGGGCTGGGAGATCTCACCGGGCGTGAGCGCGAGCGCCGCGGCACCGAACTCGGGAACGTAGGTCGACGCTGCCGCTCGACCCAGGTCTCCGCCCTGAGCACCCGACCCCGTGTCGGTGGAGACCTGCTTGGCAAGGCGTTCGAACGTCTTCCGGGTGGCGCCGGGAGCGGTGACCTGCTCGTAGACGTCCTGCGCCTCGGCCTCGGTGTCGACCAGGATGTGCAGCGCCTCGATCGTCGTGAACCGAACGATCTCGTCGTCGTAGATCTGGCGGAGCTCTTCATCGCCGAGCCCGGCTTCGGTGACGGCGCCCTGCACGGCCTGGAACAGAAGGACCTCACCGGCGAACGCCTCGAGGTCTGCCCTGGCGAGCCCGAGCTTGCCGAGCTCCTCGTCGACCGTGGCCGCGGTCAGCTGTTGGTCGAGGTTCGCGATGATGCCGTCGATCTCGGCAGGCTTGGCCGAGATGTCATTGGCCGCCGCATAGGAATCGACGAACGTTCCCTGCACCATGTTGCCGAGCGTGAAGCGGTTGCACACGGCTTCCTGCGTCTCCCCGCCGGCCGGGACGCCGCCGCACTGCTGCTGGCCGAGCGTCGCGAGGAACGTGAACAGCTTGGCCTGCTGAGCGAGCTGCTCATCGGAGATCTCGGTCTCGCCGACGGTGGCAGCGGGCGCAGGACCGGCGCCGAGCCCAGGGGCGTCGCCACAGGCGGCCAGCAGCGCGGCGGCGATCGCGGGCATGGCGATGAGGCGGAGCATCCTGGAGTCCACGAGCGACCAGTCTACGGGGTAGGACGCGTAGGCCTCGGGTCAGACGACGGGCAGCACCTTGTCGCCCGTCGCGGCTTCGAGCAGCCATCGCTCGACGAACGAGACGAGATCCTTGCCGAAGACCCGCTCCGGCGTCAGGTTCAGCGTTCGTGACTCGCCCGCGTAGCTCGCCCGGAACACCCGCTCCTCGAGGTCGACCAGCAGCACGTCGGCGATCGCGACCGGCTTCAGCCGAACCTGATCGCGGAAGGTCGAGATGTCCTCGACGCCGAGCGCCTTCGCCGTGACCCGCAGCGACGCGATCGCGAACAGCGTCTCGACCTCGTCGGGGAGCGCACCGTATCGGTCCACGGTCTCGTTGCGGATCTGCTCGAGCGTCTCGTGGTCGGGCGCGAGCGAGATGCGGCGGTAGAGCTCGAGGCGAAGCGTCTCCTGCGCGATCCAACCCGGCGGCACGAACGCCTTCACCGGCAGGTCGATGCGAAGCTCCTGCTCCTCGGGGATCCGCTCCCCCTTCATCTCGGCCATCGACTCCTGCAGGATGCGCGCGTACGCGTCGAACCCCACCGCGGCGATGTGGCCCGTCTGCTCGGCGCCGAGCAGGTTGCCGGCGCCCCGGATCTCCAGGTCCTTCATGGCGATCTTGAAGCCCGAGCCGAGCGCCTGATGCGCGCTGATCGTGGCCAGTCGTTCCCTGGCCTCGTCGGTCATCTCGCGCTGGGCCGCGAAGAAGAAGTAGGCGAAGGCACGCTCGGTCGAGCGCCCGACCCTTCCACGCAGCTGATACATCTGCGCGAGCCCGAGCAGGTCGGCGCGATCGACGATCAGCGTATTGGCGTTCGGCACGTCGAGCCCGCTCTCGATGATGACGGTGCACAGCAGCACGTCGGCCTCACGGTTCCAGAACCGCATCATCTGCTGCTCGAGGTCGGACTCGTCCATCTGGCCGTGCGCGACGGCGATGCGAGCTTCGGGAAGCCGCTCGGTGAGCCACGCGGCCTGCCGGTCGATCGTCGCGATCCGGTTGTGGACCCAGAAGACCTGACCCTCGCGAAGCAGTTCGCGGCGCACAGCGCCGAGTGCGAGACCTTCGTCGTAGCTGCCGACGTAGGTGAGCACGGGCTGGCGATCCTCGGGCGGCGTATCGATCGTGCTCATCTCGCGGATGCCCGTCAGCGCCATCTCGAGCGTGCGAGGGATCGGCGTGGCCGTCATCGTCAGCACGTCGACGCTCGCACGGAACTGCTTCAGCCGCTCCTTGTGTGCGACCCCGAACCGCTGCTCCTCGTCGACCACGAGCAGGCCGAGGTCGTGGAACGCCATGTCCTTGCCGAGGAGCCGGTGTGTGCCGATGACGACGTCGACCTTGCCTGCCTTCACGTCGTCGACGACCTGCTTCTGGTCGGCGGGGCTCACGAACCGGCTCAGCATCCTCACCGTCACCGGGAACGGCGCGAACCGTTCGCTGAAGGTGATGAAGTGCTGCTCGGCGAGGAGCGTCGTGGGCACGAGCACCGCGACCTGCTTGCCTTCCATGACAGCCTTGAACGCGGCACGGATCGCGATCTCGGTCTTGCCGAACCCGACGTCGCCGCAGATCAGTCGGTCCATGGGCTTGGGCAGCATCATGTCGGCCTTGACCTCGTCGATCGCCGAGATCTGGTCGGTCGTCTCCTCGTGGGGGAACGCGTCCTCGAGCTCTCGTTGCCACGGGGTGTCGAGCCCGAACGCATGGCCGGGCACCGACAACCGCACCGTGTACAGGCGCACGAGCTCACCCGCCATGTCACGCACGGCGCGCTTGACCTTCGCGGTCGCGCGAGCCCAGTCGCTGCCGCCCATTCGGTGCAGCCGGGGGGTATCACCGCCCACGTACCTCGCGACCATGCCCACCTGATCCGACGGTACGAACAGCTTGTCGCTCGCGGCGTACTCGAGCACCAGATAGTCGCGCTCGGCGCCGGCCAGCGCACGGTGGGTGATGCCGGTGTATCGCCCCACACCATGGATGCGGTGCACGGCGAAGTCGCCGGGCTCGAGCTCGTCGGCGATCGAGCCGGTGCGCCGGCGGGTGAACCGAGGGGCGGTGCGCGTGTGTCGCCGCGACCCGAAGAGGTCTTCCTCGGTGATGACCGCGAGGAGGCCGGCCGGGAACGAGAACCCGTCGGCGAGCGGCGACTCCACCGGGTCGACGGCGACGTCCTCGAGGATCTCCCGGGCCCGCTCGAGCGACCCGTGCCCCCTGGCCGAGAGCACGACGCGGTGACCGGCATCGGCGAGCTCAGCCGCGCGCGTCGCGAGCTCGGCGGCATTCCCCTGGGCGGTGCCCCACCCGGTGATGCCGAGGTCGAGGCCCTCCGCGAACTCCGAGAGATGCAAGCGCACGTGCGGGCCGAGCGCATCGTCGAGGTCGTGCACCACCCGCGCGGCCGGCCAGGCGGTCGCCTCGGCGAGCGCCTCCGCCTCGACGTGCGCCGCATTCGCCCGATCGGACGTGCGGCGCGCGTGGGTCAACACCACCCATGCGCCTTCGGGTAGCAGCTCGGCCGGAGTCGGCATGCGATCGAACAGGAAGGGCGCGAGCGACTCAGCGCCCTCGACGAACAGACCGTCGGCGAGCCGCACGAGCTGGTCGGCGAATCGTTCGGGCGCGCTCGCCGCCGCGGCGCGTGCGCGATCGCGAACGGCCTCGTCGGGGATCAGCTCGCGCGTCGCGGGCACCTCCGCGACGGCCACGCGATCGGTCGAGAGCTGCGTCGAGGGCATGAACTCGCGGAGTGACTCGACTTCGTCGCCCCAGTAGTCCAGGCGCACCGGCCGGCGGGCCGTGCCCGGGAAGATGTCGACCACGCCGCCGCGCACGGCGAACTCGCCTCGGTGCTCGACGACGTCGGCCCGGGCGTAGCCGAGCTCGACGAGCCGCTCAGCGAGGGCGTCAGGTGCCAGCTCGAGTCCGGCAACGAGCTGCAACGCCGGCGTCAGGCCGAGGGTCGGGATGAGGCCTTGCATCGTGGCGAGCACGGGTGCCACCAGCACGAACGCCCCCTTCGCCTGCCTGACGGACGCGATCGCTCGGGCTCGACGCGCAGCGATCTCGGGTGCCGGCGAGATGCCCTCGTACGCGAGCGCCTCCCATGCCGGCAGCAGCGCCACTCGTTCGACGCCGAGGAACGCTTCGAGGTCGGCGGCGAGCGCCTCGGCCTCGCGGGGCCCGGACGCCACGGCGAGCACAGGTACGTCGAGGGCCTTGGCCACCCCGGCGACCACGAAGTCCTCGCCCGCCTCGGCGTGTGCCACGATCGGGCGCGCGCGTTCGATCAGCAGCCGCTCGAAAGGCTCGGACCTCACCAGGACGTCGAGCGTGTCGCCGAGACCCATCGAGCACCCCATCCCCAAGCCACCGCCGGACACCGCGAACAGACCTCGCCGCTTCGCGACGGGCCCACCGGAGGAGCAGTCTAGCGGGGTTGGTCCGTGAGCTCGAGCGCTGCCTCAGACCACACGCAGCCGGCTTGCCGCCGGCGGCCGCACGTCGGTTCGGGCGGTGGCGCCCTCGTGCACGATCGCCTCAGGGTTGCGCACCGAGAGCCAGCGGCCGAACTCATCGAGCGGCATCGGGCGGGCGATGTAGTAGCCCTGCGCCTCGTCGCACCCGAAGTCGGCGAGCCGGTCGAACGTCTCCCGGTCCTCGACGCCCTCGGCTACCACCCGCAGGCCGAGGTTCTTGCCCAGGTCGACCGTCGCCCGCACGATCATGAAGTCGTCGCCGTCGGTGTTCATATCCCTCACGAACGAACGGTCGATCTTGATCTCGTCGATCGGCAGCCGCTTCAGGTAGCTGAGCGACGAGTAGCCCGTGCCGAAGTCGTCGATCGAGAGCGACACGCCGCTTTGAGCCAGTCCGTCGAGCACCGCGGTCGACCGGCCGGAGTCCGACATCAGGAAGCTCTCCGTCAGCTCCATGCGCAGGAACGACGCCGGCATCTCGAACCGCTCGAGCTTGCTCGCGACTTCCTCGGGCAGGTTGCGGTCGAGCAGGCTGCGTGGTGAGAGGTTGATAGCGATCGGGATGGCCATGCCCTCGTCGGCCCAGGTGCGCCACTGGCGCATGACGTGCTCCATCACGTAGCTGGTGAGTGGAGCCAGCAACACCGTCTTCTCCACGAGCGGGATGAACTCGTCGGGCGCCACGACGCCTCGTTCGGGGTGGTTCCATCGGATGAGCGCTTCGGCGCCCGCGACCCGCCCGTCCGTCAGCCGCACCTTCGGCTGGAAGTACATCTCGAACTCCTCGCGTTCGAGCGCCGGGCGAACTTGGCTCACGAGCGTCAGCCGTGCGGGGCTGTGCTGGTCCATCTCGGGCACATACACCTCATAGCCCCCGCCGGCTTCCTTGGCCGAGTACATCGCGACGTCAGCACGGCGCAGCAGCGACTCAGCATTCTGCCCATGCGTCGGGAAGATCGCGATGCCGAGGCTCCCTGCGACGTCGAGCGCGAGTCCCTCGACCGACACCGGTACCGCGAGCTCCTCGAGGAGCCGCTCCGCGATCGTGAACGCGACGTCGTCGTCGGGAAGCTCGGGCAGCAGCACACCGAACTCGTCGCCGCCAAGGCGAGCCATCATGTCGTCGTCCCGCAACACCGTCGACAAGCGAGGCCCGATCTCTTTCAAGAGCTGATCACCGAAGTGGTGCCCGAGGGTGTCGTTGACCTCCTTGAAATGGTCCAGGTCCATCAGCATCACCGCGATCCGTCCGCCTCGAAGCCGGGCGGCGTCGATCGCTTCGACCAGCCGCTGTTGGAACAGCACGCGGTTGGGCAGTCCAGTCAACGAATCGTGCAGCGCTTGATGCTCGTTCTCGGCCTGCTTGGCGGCGAGCTCGTTCGTGGCTTCCTGCAGGGAATGCGTCCTCGTGAACATCTGTCGCGCGAAGGCCAGCGGCGCGATGAACACGAAGATCGAGAGCGCTCCGATCTGCTTGAACGTGGTCGCCACCAGCACGCTGAACAGGGCCAGGCCCATGTAGCTCAGCACGAACTCGCCGAACAGACCCACGTGGATCTCCCGCAGGGTCTCGGTCGGGCGCTGACCGTCCTGGAAGTGCGCGTAGATGCCGACGAACAGCAGGTTGACCACATACCCCACCACCGCAGCGAGCAGCACCGCACCGCCGAGTCGCCACCACTCCGATTCGAGGGTTGACAAGTGCTTGAACACGAAGCTCTCGCACATCACCGCGACGGCGATCTGCGCCCTGATGAATAGCGACTTCATGATGGGCAGCTCACGTCGGAGCTCGCGCTGATCGCTCGAACCGACGAACGCGATCAAGGCGGCCACGGGGGTCGGGTACAGCAGTGCCACCGATAGCTCGAGGGGAAAGCTCAGGCTGAAGTCGACGGACTTGACCGTGGTGGGGACCGGAAGGAGGTCGACGGTCGCGATCGCCGCCATCCAGACGAGGATCACCGGGTCGCCGTACATCGACGGCGACGAGTGGATCGAGTAGGCGATGAACGCGAGCACCGGCATCGCGACGATCGCCTCATAGAAGCGCAGGCGGGCGGACCGACGGATGCGCGGCGCGTCGGTGCGACGCTCGTTAGTGCTGGGCATGCTCCAGGGTCCCCGTGTCGCCGCGTGCCATCCGATCGGGTTCCTTGCTCTCGCCCTCGTCCTCACGTCGCGCGGCGTGGGCACGCATGCCTGCGACGATCACGACGCCGACGCCCCCGTAGGTGAAGATGTCGCCGACGCTGATCGCCTGACCGATCGGTTGCGGCAGTGCGATCACGTCTCCCAGGAAGACCACGAGGTCGTCCTGGGAAGCGAGGTGATGCTTCGGGTATGGGTTGTCGATCAGATCGTCGAGCGTGTCGATCTGCCCCGACGCCGCGAGCGCCTGCTCTGCCACCGGCATCCCCTGATTCACCCCGATCACGAGGAAGTTCATCGCGATGCCGGCGAGGATGACCGGGAAGCCCACGACCCGGATGTTCGCGAGCGCGAAGGTCGTCAGCAGCACGAACGAGATGTACAGGCACGCGAGCGGCAGCGTCGTGCCCGGACCGGCCACGAACTGCAAGGCGAACCCGGCGATAGCGAGACCCGTCCAGCGCAGATGGACGCCGCTCAGGTTGTGCAGGTGCCCGCCCAGGAGGAAGCCCACCAGCAGCGCCAGCGACAGTGATCCGAGCATCAACTTCATAGGGTTCCTATCGGAATCGAGCGGTGCGACTGAAGGGCGCGAGCGGGTTGTGTCCGGATGTGTTCCCGCAACGCGACGAGGCCCCCGGGCCGGACCAGAGAGCTGGTCCGATCCGAGGGCCTCGCCGACGTTCTTTGCAGGTGGGCTCTAGTTGGGCTTGAAGCCCGCGCCCACCGACATCGCCAGAAGCGCCAGGGCTCCGAGCGAGTACATGATCTTGCGAAGACGCAGCATCGCGTTCTCTCCTTCCTCAGTCAGCACCGGGTCAGTCCTCGATCAGTTCGGCTTGAACCTGGCGCCGGCTGCGAGCAGCAGCGTGGCGAGCGTGGCACTCGTGTAGAGCAGGTGCTTCCAGCTCTTCAGCATCTCTCGCATCCGTCACCTCCTTCGTTTGACAATGCGAAGCATCGTCCTGTTGAGGGGTCGGGCACATCGGGCCGTGGGAGGGAATGTCGGTGATGTGCATGGGAGGACACAGGTCGGACGAACGACCCCCCCGATACCTGAGGCGGAGTAGGTCGCTCGGCAGGGCCCGAACGTCTCGGCGGTCACTCACCGAAACGGCCGACACGCGTCGGACGTGCGGGTTCGGTCGTGCCCGACGTGCGGTGTCAGCCGGGGGGGGCCTGCCGGTTGAACCGATCCTGCGTCGCGGCGAGCCCGTCTGCGACCAGGCTCGCGACGGAGTCGGCCGCCCGATCGACCCAGATCGCGACGTCTGCCTCGAGCTTCTTGCCGATCGGCTGGAGCACGTAATCGGCCGGGTCCTGACGCCCGGGTGGACGTCCGATGCCGATGCGCACATGCAGGAACTCACGCGCACGCAGCGCCTGCTGCAACGACTTCACGCCGTTGTGCGAGCTGCCGCCTCCGAGCTTCACTCGCAGCTCACCGGCCGCGATGTCGAGCTCGTCGTAGACCGCGATCAGGTGGTCCGGCTCGACGTCGTGCTTGTTCGCCAGGCTCGCGTACGACGGGCCGGATTCGTTCATGAACCGGGTGCTCGAGGCGAGCAGCACCCGCTCCCCCGCCTCACGGACCTCGGCGGCCTCGACCGGAAGGAACCGGACCTTCCTGAATCGTTCCCGGGACCTTTGCGCCAACTCGGCGACGACCATGCGCCCGACGTTGTGACGGGTGTTCGCGTACCGGTCGCCGGGGTTGCCGAGGCCGGCGACGAGCCAGGTCATGAGGGCTCCGCGGGCGCGGCGGCACCGGGCGGGGACTAGCCCTCGCCGCTCTCCTCGGCGCCCGGCTGGGCCTCGCCATCGCCGCGACCTTCGCCTTCGTCGGCTTCGCCTTCGCCCTCGGGCGCCTCGGCGGCCTCGTCGTCGGCGGGAGCCGCGACACCTTCCTCGCCGGGAACCGACAGGTCGGCCTCGACGCGGAGCGCGGCCGGGGTCACGACCGAGAGCACGGCGTCCTCGAGGGTCGTGAGGATCGTGACGCCCTTGGGCGCCACGAGGTCGCTCACATGCACCATGTCGCCGAGCTCCACGTGACTGATGTCGATCGTGATCTCGTCGGGCACGTTCTGCGGCAGGCACTCGATCTGCACCTCGCGCAGGTGGTGCTCGACCACACCGCCTTCCTTCACACCTGCGGCCTCTCCGGTCTCGTGGACCGGCACGTTCACCGTGATCATCTCGGTGCGACTGACCGCCAGGAAGTCGACGTGCACGAATCGCGAGTGGATGTGGTCGCGCTGGATCTCACGCGGGATCGCCAGGTGCTCCTCGCCGTCGACCATGAGGTCGACCAGCACGTTCGAGCCGGCGCTGCCGTGCAGGAGTTGAGTCAGCTCGCGAGCCTCGACCGTGAGCGGCGTCGTGTCGAGACCTTGCCCGTACAGCACGGCGGGGATCTTGCCTGCAGCGCGGAGCTTGCGGGCGACGCCCTTGCCGGCGTCGGAACGTCGTACTGCGGTGAGCTTGGTTTCCATGGCGAGACAGGGCCCTTCGGAGTCGTGGGAAGGTGATTCGCGGAGCCTCGCGATGGTACAGGAAGCCGCAGGTCGACGGCATCGCTGCCAGGTTCGGCGGGCGGCGAGCGATACCTTCGGCCGAGCACGTGCGTCTGTACGGGTGAGATGACCGAAGGGACCGGAGTGGGCCTCGAGGAACCGTCGATCGCGACCGGCGAGGCGATCGAGGGCGGTATCGACGAGCTGTACGCGCGCCACATCGGCGCAGGCGTGCGGCTCGCGTTCCTGCTGACGAACGACCGGGTGCACGCCGAGGACCTCGCGCAGGAAGCCTTCGTGCGATGCGTCGGGCGGTTCCGGCACCTGCGCCGCCCCGATGCGTTCTCGTCGTACTTCCGCCGAACGATCGTGAACCTGCATACATCAGGGCTGAGGCGGCGCCGGTTGGAGCGGGCCTGGCTCGCGCGCGAGGGCGCCGCGTCGGCGCGACGGGTCGCCTCGCAGCCCGATGTCGGCGCCCGTGAGGATCTGTGGCGAGCGCTCGGACGGTTGCCGTCACGCCAGCGGGCGGCGCTCGTGCTTCGGTACTACGAAGACCTGTCCGAGCGCGACACCGCCGAGGTGCTCGGGTGTTCGGTGGCAGCAGTGAAGTCGTTGGTCTCACGCGGCGGCGAGGCCCTCCGCGAGCTGATCAGAGAAGAGGAAGCATGAACGACGTCGAACGCGAGCTCCGAGAGCTGCTCGAACGCAAGGCCGGGTCGGTGGGTGGGGTCGCCCCTCGGCTTCCCGAGAAGGTGCGGAAGCGGGGACGTCGCCGCCAGGCGGGCACCGCCGCGATCGGCACGTTCACCGTCGCAGCGGTGGCCTTGGTGTCGATCGCAGGATTCCGAGCGATCGACCTCGGCCGTGCCGACGGCGGTGTGCCTGCCGACGACCCGTGGGCCGGCTACGAGATCTTCGAACGCACGGCGACGATCGAGAACTTTACGATCACGAGCCCGAGCGACTGGTACCTGGTGAACCAGTGGCCGCTGGGAGCGCAGGTCGCCACGTCGACCCAGAGCGGCACATGCGAAGCGGTGGTCGCTCCGCCGCCGGGCGAGATCGCCAGCGAGCCACCCGGAACGAACTGCAAGACGTCATCGCCCGTACCGGTCCCTTTCGCAACCCCAGTTCCGATCGTGCTCCTGTCGAACAGAGACCTCGGCCTCGGCACCTCTCCATGTCTCACGGGCGGCACCGGGCTGCGTGGCGACGACGCGGTGCTCGAGATCGCCGCCGATACGACCACCTTGAGCTCCGCGGCCTCCTTGCCCACCGATGACCGGCGTTGGCCCGTCGCGCTCTCGGAGGGCGTCGACGATGGTCCGTGCGGACGCGGGCACTACGTTCGATTCACCGACGGACGAACGTCGTTCCTGGCCTGGACGGGCTTCGGCCCCGATGCGACGAACGACGACCGTCGCCTTCTGTTCAGCGCGTTCGCCGAGATGGACGTCGTGAAATGGGAACCGCGTGCTCCCGACTTCCCTGGTCCCGGCTACGTGATCGCGGGCGGTGAGAACGCTGCAGGCCCGTGGCGACTCGAGCTCAGACCTTCGACCGGCAAAGGCCCCAACACGAACGTCGACCTCGCGCGCGTCCAATCGGAAGTTGGCATCTCCGGCCAAGCCGACTTCACCGTGCCCGAGTCAGCCTCTATCGAGTTCAAGACCGGCGACCCGACGTTCGGTGCCGTGACCAAAGAGGCCACCGGCGTCGAGCTCCGTCTCGAAGAAGGAACCCCGCCGATACCGGCCAACCTGGTTCCCCTGCCCCCAAGCCTTGCGTATCCGTTCGACCTGTTCTTCGCTTCGAACGACTCCGACGTGCCGGCGACCGCGGTCGCCCTCGGGATCGATCGCGAGCAACCCGTCCCCACCGACATGCCGGAGATCACCAGGGTTGTCGCTGAGGGTGTCATCGGCGGCAGCGCCTGGGCGCTGGACTACGAGGAAGGCAGACAACTGTCCCTTGTGGGCTCCAACAACGACGTCCTCGACCGCATCGAGCCGGACCTCTTGGCGTCGTTGTCGCTCGACAACCCGGTCTTGATCGGCGTCCACGACTTCGGCACGCCCGACCGTCAGAGATATCTGCTCTACGGCATGACCCAACACGACGTGGACCAGCTCTCGATCGTGCTCTTCGACGGGCAGATCATCACGCTCGAGCGTGGGACGTTGCGTGATCCGAGCATCCGCATCTTCGGCAGGAACCCGAACTCGTCACCGGGCGTGTGGTGGGTGGAGATGCCCCAAGGCCCGGTCGTCGCCGAGATCGTCACCTTCGACACCGCGTGTGATGTGATCGACCGGGCAGAGCTCGACTTGGAGACGACGTCGACGCACACTTCGAGCAGCACCCCCGAGTGTTCCCTCGGGGGGTGAAGATGAACTAGTCCAGCGCAGACTAGACCTGGTTGGCGCCGCCGAAGATCTCGCTGACGCTCGTGTCTTCGAAGACCGCTCGCAG
>Ga0180121_10000021_pt1 | contig 48029 bp, 50 predicted proteins | sample AntDrymUQ5402106_2_FD_129676 | JGI IMG/M metagenome (GOLD analysis project Ga0180121, IMG submission 129676) | Polar desert sand microbial communities from Dry Valleys, Antarctica - metaG UQ540 (21.06) (version 2) (version 2) | ecosystem: Environmental > Terrestrial > Soil > Desert | place...
ACGGTCTTCACAGCGGTCCCCTGTTCTGTCGGGTCGACTTGGCGGTCGCCCAACACCTACCGCAAGGCAGGCATCAGGCGGGGGACCGCCACCTCAAGTTCCACGAAGACCGGGACAACCTCCACTGCCGGTTCCCGAGTGATACCGCAGAGGCTGTGACCAGACTTGAGCGCCTCTCGCGGGGCGCGAGCCGAGGGGCTCGTATGACTTGATACAAGGGTGTGCGCCTGACTGGGGTTGACCTTGGAGCAGGCGTCAGAGGGCGCAGAGGGCGACAACGACGGCTGTCACTTCGGGTGCCGGGTCAGTGAACAGCGCTGGAGATCGTTGTGCAGGGCTATTGAGGCTGGGAGAACTTGCTCAAGACCGCCATCAGTAGTTGACGCGGAATCAGCGGTTTCGTACGATCACTACCATGAGCGACATGACAGCCACCGATGCCCGGGAGCACTTCTCCGAGGCCCTCGCGGCCTCGAGCCGCGAGCCGGTGTTCATCACCCGGCACGGCAAGAGGGTGGCCGCCCTCGTCACGGCGGAGTTCTACGATCGCGCGGTCGAGGCGCTCGAGGACGCTGAAGACGTCGCCGCCGCCCGGGCGGCGCTGGCCGAGGACGGCCCCTCGATCCCCTGGGAGGTCGTGAAGGCCGACCTCGGTCTCGTGTGACCTACCGCGTCGAGTTCCGCCCCGCGGCGGCTCGGGAGCTGCGCAAGCTCGACCGGTCCGCGCGGGACCGGATCGCCAAGGTCATCGCCCTGCTGGCCGAGGAACCGAGACCGCCGGCAGCCAAGATGTTGGTCGGCGACGACAAGCCCCGGCTCTGGCGCGTCCGCACCGGGGACTACCGGGTGATCTACAGCATCGAGGATGACGTGCTGCTCGTACTCGTCATCAACGTCCGGCACCGGCGCGAGGCGTATGGCCGCTGAGGCCGACCAAGATCGCCAGATTGGTCACAAGATTGGTCACAACTCCCGCTGGACGCAGCCGGATCTCGGCGCACCTCCCCGGTGACAGACCAACCGATTCACGCTCAAAACCGGACCGCGACGGACCCATCTGTACCCCCGCGGACGGTCCCCGTCGGAGTTAAAGTCCCCCTCGGACACTACGAAAGCCCAGGTCAGATCGCCTTGGTTGCGGTCAGCCGAGGATCAGCCGGCGGTCACCGAAGTCGGCCACGACTTCGAGGGTTCCGCCGAGCACTTCGACGTAGGCCCGGATCGTTGACAGGCCGGCCCGTCAAGGACGCTCTGTCGAAGTCCGAGCGGCGCAAGCGGGTGTAGCTCAAGACGAAAGCCCCCCCCCGCCGGCGCCCCTGGGCGGTCGTCAAGGCCGACCTCAGACGAACTGATCGTGGTAGGCCTGAACGCGCTTGACACGTGACCAAACGGTCACCTATCTTGCCGGCATGGACGCAGTGTTCAAGGCGCTGGCCGACCCCACCCGGCGGAGCCTGCTCGACGAGCTCTTCCGCGCGGACGGGCAGACGCTGAGCGAGCTCGAAGAGCGCTTCTCGATGACGCGCTTCGGCGTGATGAAGCACCTCAAGGCGCTCGAGGACGCGGGCCTGGTGGTCACCAGGCGCCGCGGCCGGGAGAAGCTGCACTTCCTCAACCCCGTCCCGATCCGCCTCGTCCACGACAGGTGGGTGAGCAAGTACGCCGAGCCCTGGTCCGCTGCGCTCAGCGGGCTCAAGCACAGACTGGAGAGTCCCATGGAAAAGGTGTTCGAGATCTACATCCGCACCACCCCGGAGCGTCTCTGGGAGGCGATCACCGACAGCGAGATCAGGAGCAAGTACAGCTTCGGCAACCGCGTCACGTCCGACTGGACGCCCGGCTCCCGCTTCGAGATGACCAATCCCCGGGCGGGCGCACCGCTCGGCGAGGGCGAAAACCTCGAGGTCGACCCTCCCCGGCGGCTCGTCCAGAGCATGGTCGCGCTGTGGGGCGAGGACGTGAAGAGCGAAGGGACCTCGCGGGTCACCTGGGAGATCGAGCCGGTCGGCGACTCCTGCCGACTGACCGTCACCCACGACCAGCTCCGAGAGGGCGCCAACGAGCAGCTCTACGGCGGCTGGCCGATGATCCTCTCCGGCCTGAAGACCTGGCTGGAGACCGGCGAGCTGCTCACCACACCCGGCTCGCTGATGTACAGCAGCTGAGTCCCGTCCCGGCCGGAGTCGGGCCACTAGCCTGAACCGGTGCCGCCGAACACCACGTCGACGCCGGGTCCCCTTCCGGTCGCCGCAGAGCTGGTTTGACGCATCGGCGCGGAGCGAGTGGTCGTCGACCCATCCGGATCTGCGTACACGCGCAGTGGCTCCTCGGCATCGTCGGAGCGATCAAGCCGTAGCTCGCCACCCAGGGCAAATGCCCGTGAGTGAACGGCATTGAGCTCGTCGATGTCCTTCACCGTCAGATCCAGATGTAGCTGCTGCGGTACGCCGTGCTGCGGCCACGTGGCCCTCGGCAGCTCGTCGACGTGCTGGAAGGCGAGGCATGGCGTTCCGTCGGGGGTCTGCAGATTGAGCCAGTCTCGACCGGCTGGGTCGTCCTCGTCGAGGCCCGGCGGCTCGTGCCCTGGCCGGTAGACGAGCCCGAGCAGCTGCCGCCAGAACTCGGTGCTGACTCGTGCATCGGTCGTGTCGAGGACGACCTGTCTCAGGTGCGGGACGACCGCGTCATGCATGGTGCGCACGCTCGCCGCTAGCCTCGGCGACCGGCCGGAAGGAGCACACGTGCACGCCGGGGATGCGCCTGGTGTTGTCCCACGTCAGCTCGTCGTCGCCCAGCGTCTCGGACACGACGTGCACGGGACTTGCTCCTTTTCCTGGCTTCGGGTCTACGCCAATGGAGACTGTCGCGCCGCCCCAGAATCATCGCGTCCACCCAGGTGCGAGTTGGAGCGTCGGATGGCGTAGACGTGGCAGAGGCCGTACTCGTCGACGTAGTCGTCCCAGAGCACGGTCATTCCGACGTTCGCGGCGACGCCGCGAGAGGCGATGTTCTCCGGCTCGAACATGCAGATCAGGCGCTCGACCGGCAGCGTCGCGAAGGCGTAGTCGACGATGGCTCGGGCTGCCTCGGTGGCCAGACCGCGGCCCCAGTACCTCTTGTCGAGCAGGTAGGCCACCTCGACCTCGGTCCGGCCGTCAATCTCCTGGGGCAGCAGCCCGCAGCGGCCGATGAAGGCGCCGGTCTCCTTGAGGATCGTCGCCCAGAGGCCGTAGCCGTACCGGCCGTAGTAGACGTCGATGACCCACTCCAACTCTTCGCGCGCCTGCTCGTGGGTCCGGGTGCCGTCGGGGAAATAGCGCCGCACCTCGGGGTCGCCGTAGAGCGCTGCGAGGGAGTCGAGATCGGCCATGGTCAGGTGCCTGAGGTAGAGCCGCCCGGTCTCGATGAGGATCGGCTGCGGGTCAGACGGCTCCGAGCTCGCCTGTGCTCCACGCCGCCTTCGTCGCTGAGCCACGTTCAGCATCCTCGCAGCCCCGTCCCCACCCTGGTGGCATTCGTCGCCATCCCCCGCGCGCCAGGTGGCTACCGGACCGGGCCGGTTCAGTTGTGCTGCTCCCGGGTCGATAGGGACAGGTCGGCACGACACGAAACACGACGAGGGAGAGCCGGTGGACCAGCAGGTGACCCCCGTCCCGGAGTCGCCGAGCTCCCCGCTTGCCAGTGCCGGGCTCACCTCGATCGACGCCCTGCTCGAGACGGCCCGCCAGCAGCTGGACATGGACGTAGCCTTCGTGGCCGAGTTCGTCGGCGACCAGCGGGTGATGCGCCACATCACCGCCAACTGCCCGATCGTCACCCGGCCCGGCGACAGCGAGCCGCTCGAAGGCACCTACTGCAAGAAGATCGTCGACGGGAAGCTTGCCAACGTCATCCCCGACACAGCTGCCGACCCGATCGCCGCAGCCATCCCAGCCACGGTGAACGCGCGGATCGCGGCGTACGTCGGGGTGCCGGTCGTCTTCCGCAACGGCCGGGTCTTCGGGACCCTGTGCTGCCTCCAACGCACGCCCGAGCCGTCGCTGTCCCACCGGGACGCGGCAGTCCTCACCGTTATCGCCAAGGCCGTGAGCGAGCTCCTCGAGGAGGAGCAGCGCCACCGCGACCTCGACGACCAGGTCCGCCTTCGAGTGTCCAACCTGGTCGCGGCCGGCGGGCCGGCCATCGTTTACCAGCCCATCGTCGACGCCCGGACCCATCGCTGGGCCGGGCTGGAGGCGCTGAGCCGGTTCCCCAGCGACTCGGGGCTCACGACCGAGGAGTGGTACCTCGGGGCAGCCTCCGTCGGCGCTGAGCGCGACCTCGAGCTGGTCGCCGCGCGGACGGCCGTCGCCGCACTCGACCGGGTCGAGGGCTATCTCTCGCTCAACCTGTCCGCCGCGACGGTGTGCACCGAACAGGGTCAGGCCTTCCTCGCCGGGCTGCCCCTGCCGCGCATCGTCGTCGAGCTCACCGAGCACGCCGAGGTCGTCGACTACTCGGACCTGCTGGGCGTTCTCGCGCCGCTGCGCGCGGCCGGGATGCGCATCGCCGTCGACGACACCGGCGCCGGCTTCGCCAGCCTCCGGCACGTCCTGCGCCTGGGCGCGGACATCATCAAGCTCGACCGCAGCCTCATCAGCGGGCTGGAGCACGACCCGGTCCGCCAGGCCCTCGTCGGGGCGCTGACCCGCTTCGCCGCCGAGACCGGGTCGCACGTGGTCGCCGAGGGGGTCGAGACGACCGGCGAGCTCTCGGCGGTTCGGGACCTCGGGGTCCAGTGCGTCCAGGGCTACCTGCTCGGCCGGCCCGCGCCGCTGAGCGAGCTCATGGCGTCGGTCCCGGCACACCAGGCTTCCGTCTCCACATCGCGCCCCACATCGCGCCCGGCTTACAGCCCGTGTGGCTGAGGAGGTCCGCGGGCGGCGGGTGGCCGGGCATCTCCGTGTCGCATTCGAGGTCGCGGAGCCCCACGTCAAGTATCAGGGCCTAATATTCCTCTGACAGTTTTCTAGGCTCGACTGCATTTTCGTGCTCACGGTCGACCAGCGCAACAGCCGCCGGGCCTACGACCGCGTCGAGGAGCTGCTGAGCTGGCTCGCGAAGCGCGACGAGGGCTACGTCCGACCCTTCGAGCGGACCGCCGGCGACGAGGTGCAGGGCATCCTGGACGAGCCCGCCGACGTGGCCTCGCTCGTGCTCGCGCTCGTCCGTCAGGACATTTGGAGCGTCGGGCCCGGCGTCGGCGAGGTGAACCACCCCCTCCCACCGAGCACCAGGGCCGGCTCCGGCCCGGCGTTCACCCTTGCCCGCGAGGCCGTCACCGTGCGAAGTCGCGCCCGAGCGGGGTGGCGGTGGCAGGGGAGTCCACCGAGGCGGCTCGGCGCGCACAGGCCGTGCTCGATAGCAGGGTGGGTGCACCGTAACCGTCCTCGTAGGAGCTAGCGTCGCGCCATGCGCATCCTCATGATCGGCGGTACCCGGTTCGTCGGCCGCCACGTCGTCCAGCAGGCCCTCGACCGCGGTCACGAGGTGACGATCTTCTCCCGGGGCCGCACGGGCAGCGACCTGTTCCGTGACGACGCCCGCGTCGAGCACCGCACCGGTGACCGGGACTCCGACCTCACGGCGCTGGCCGAGGGAGAGTGGGACGCGACCGTCGACACGTGTGCCTATGTGCCCAGGCAAGTCCAGGAACTCGCCGACGCGCTCGGCGTGCGCGGCGGCCACTACCTGCTGGTGTCCAGCGTTTCGGCGTACCGGACTCCGGAGCACGCGAACTACAGCGAGGACTCCCCGCTCGCGGAGCTCGACGACCCGAGCACCGAAGAGGTGACCGGCGAGACGTACGGCGGGCTGAAGGTTCTGTGCGAACGGGCCGCGGTCGAGCGCTTCGGCCCCACGACACTGCTGGTGCGTCCCACCTACGTCGTCGGTCCGGACGACTACACGTGGCGCTTCCCCTGGTGGGTCACCCGCCTCGCGCGCGGCGGCGAGGTGCTGGCGCCCGGTCCGGCGGACGCGCCGGCCCAGGTGATCGACGTCCGGGACATGGCGTACTGGATGGTGGGTCTTCTCGAGCGCGACGAGTCCGGAGCGTTCCACGCGGTCAGCCCGGCGCCGCCCTTCACCTGGGGGCAGCAGCTCGAGGCCATCAACGACGCGGTCGCTCCCGCCGGCACGACACTGACCTGGGTGGACGGACCCTTCCTGCTGGGCGAAGGGTTTGACGACGGCTCGCTGCCGCTGTGGAGTGCGGGCGACCCCGACGTCTTGATGATGGCGGCCGACCCCGCCAAGGCGATAGGCACCGGCCTGGCGCCGCGCCCGCTGGTCGAGACCGTGCGGGACACCTGGGCCTGGACACACAACATCGAGCAGCCCACCGAGCCGGGCCTCACAGCGGAGCGCGAGCAGGACCTCCTCGACCGTTGGCGGCAGCGCTCGGCGTAGGCCCGACGGCGCCCGAGACCTATGCCCGACCCCGGCCCAGCGCGTAGAACGCGACGGCCGCCGCCGCGGCCACGTTGAGCGAGTCGACGCCGCCCGACATCGGGATCCGCACCTTGTGGTCGGCGATGGACAGGGTCCGGTCGCTCATCCCCGGGCCCTCGGCGCCAAGCACCAGCGCGCAGCGGGCGGTCGCCGCTGCGGGCAGGGCGTCGAGTGGCGTCGCGTCCATGTCGGGGGTGAGCGCGAGGACGGAGATGCCGAGGGCCTGCATGTCCCGGAGGCCACCGGGCCAGGTGCCCAGGCGGGCCCAGGGCACCGCGAAGACTGCGCCCATCGAGACCTTTACCGACCGCCGGTAGAGCGGGTCGGCGCTCCGGGGGCTGAGCAGCACGGCGTCCACGCCGAGACCGGCGGCACAGCGGAAGATCGCCCCGACGTTGGTATGGTCGTTCACGTCCTCGAGGACCGCGAGGCGGCTCGCAGCACGCGCCAGGTCCAGCGCCGGCTCCAGCGGCTTGCGCGACATGGCCGCGAGTGCCCCACGGTGCACGACGTACCCGGTCACCGCCTCCAGGGTGTGCGGCGACGCGACGTACACCGGCGCGTCGACCTGCGCCAGGACGTCGGCCAGGCCCGGAAGCCACTTCTCCTCGAGGAGGAACGAGCGCACGTCGTAGCCCGCGGCCACCGCGCGGCGGATGACCTTCTCGCCCTCGGCGATGAACAAGCCCTCCGCGGGCTCGCGGAGCCGGCGCAGGTCGACGTCGGTGAGGTCGGTGTAGTCGCGCAGGACCGGCGACCCTGCGGCGACGCCCTGCACCGGTCCGGCCACGCCGGGCATCATCCCGTGAGGATCTGGACGATCGCGACCAGGCCGACGACGACCACCAGACCGCGCAGCACCAACTGGGGGATGCGCCTCCCGATCAGGGCGCCGACCTGGCCACCGACCGTCGAGCCCACCGCGATCAGGCCGGCCGCGGCCCAGGCGACCTCGGTGACCGAGATGAACACGACCGCCGCCACCCCGTTCACGATCAGGGCCAAGACGTTCTTCGCCGCGTTGACCCGCTGCAGGTGCTCGTCGAGGAGCAGCCCCATCACCGCGATGAGCAGCACCCCCTGGGCGGCCCCGAAGTACCCGCCGTAGATGCCCGCGCCGTAGACGCCGGCGTAGAGCAGCCAACCGCCGTGCGTCCGGGGTGCGCCGCCCTCCCGGGCGCGCAGCCGGGCCGCGACCCGGGGCTGCACCACGACCATGACGCAGGCCAGGCCGATGAGCACCGGCACGATCGCCTGGAACGCCTCCTCCGGCAGGTTCAGCAGCAGCAACGCCCCCGTGATGCCGCCCAGCACCGAGGCGACGCCGAGGCGGACCAACCGCCGTCCCTGACCGGCCAGCTCGGCGCGGTAGCCGATGGCCCCGCTGAGCGAGCCGGGCACCAGGCCGACCGTGTTGGTGACGTTCGCGAGGACCGGTGGGTAGCCGACCGCGAGCAGGGCCGGGAAGGTGACGAGGGTCCCGGAGCCGACCATCGTGTTGATCGTGCCGGCGGCCAGACCCGCGAGCGCGAGCGCCAACGCCTCCCACAGCGTCACCCGCGCGCCGCCGTCACGCGCCCGATCCTCACACGTCGCGCGACGGTTGGGCCCGGCGGGTCAGCTGTCGATGACGACCTGGAAGTCGTCAAGGCCGGTCAGCCCCCGGCCGACGTACGAGAGGTGAGTCGCACGCGGCGTGCCGCCGCGCTGACGGCCGGTGTCCTGCTGCTCGCGGGGCTGCCGGTCGATGCCGCACGCGCCGAGACGGCAGCCGAGGCACGGGATGCCGCCCGCGCCGCGGCCGCCCACGTCGAGGCCATGTCGCCCCGGCTCCAGGAGGCGCTGAAGGCCTACGAGAAGGCGCTCGGCGACCTGGCCGGTGGTGTGAGTCGCAGCATCAGCGCGGAGCAGTCCGCCGACGAGGCCGCCTCGCTCACCGAGGCGTCGCGCGCCGAGACCAGCGACCGGGTGCGTGCCCTGTACATGACCGGAGGATCGGCGGCGCTCTACGCGAGCGTCCTCGGCGCCACCAGCACCAGCGATGCGATGCGCCGCGTCGCGTACGTCCAGGCGCTGGTCCGGTCCGGCTCTGCTCAGGCACGGGCGAGCGAGGAGGCAATCGAGGCGTTGAGGGACCGGGCGGGCCGGCTCGAAGCGCGGGTGGAGGCCCGGGTCGTGACCGCGTCGCAGGTGCAGGAGAGGTACGACGCGTTGACACGGGGACTCGCCGAGGCAGTTGCCGAGCTCGACTCGCTCAGCGAGCGGGCGCGCAACCTCGAGGAGGTGCAGGCGCTGCTCGCCAGCATCGCCGCCCTCAACGCGGCGGTGGACGCGAGCGGCGCGCAGCGGGTCGCGTCCGCCAGGGCGAGCGCGGTCCCGACGCTGTTCAAGGACCTGTACGTCGACGCCGCGAAGACGTGCAAGGGGCTGTCGTGGACGGTGCTTGCCGCCGTCGGGCAGGTGGAGTCCGGCCACGGAGCCAACACCAACGAGTCCTACGCCGGGGCGCAGGGGCCGATGCAGTTCATGCCGGCGACCTTCGCGGCGTACGGCGTGGACGGCGACCGCGACGGGGACCGTGACATCCGGGACCCGGTCGACTCGGTGTTCTCCGCCGCGCGCTACCTGTGTGCCAACGGCGGCGGCCGCGGCAACGACGCCCTGGCCCGGTCGGTCTGGCACTACAACCACGCCGAGTGGTACGTCCAGCTCGTCCTGAAGCTCGCCGGGCAGTACGCCCAGCGCGACGGCCTCTGAGTCGCCTAGGGGCGGGGCGACCCGTCGCCGGAGCCACCGAGCATGCCGCCGATGCCCTTGAGCGCCTCGCCCAGCTCGCTCGGCACGATCCAGACCTTGTTGGAGTCGCCTCGGGCGATCTGTGGGAGCACCTGGAGGTACTGGTAGGCGAGCAGCTTCTGGTCCGGGTTGCCGGCGTGGATGGCGTCGAAGACCCTCTGGATGGCCTGCGCCTCACCGTCGGCCCGCAGCACCGCCGCCTGCGCCTCACCCTCGGCTCGCAGGATCGAGGCCTGCCGCTCGCCCTCGGCGGTGAGGATCTGGGACTGCTTGAAGCCCTCGGCGGTCAGGATGGTCGCGCGCTTCTCGCGGTCGGCGCGCATCTGCTTCTCCATGGAGTCCTGGATGGAGGTCGGCGGGTCGATGGCCTTGATCTCGACACGGTTGACGCGGATGCCCCACTTGCCGGTCGCCTCGTCGAGCACACCACGGAGCGCTGCGTTGATCTGGTCGCGAGAGGTCAATGCCTGCTCGAGGTTGAGGCTGCCGACCACGTTGCGTAGGGTCGTGACGGTGAGCTGCTCGACACCCTGGATGTAGTTGGCGATCTCGTACATCGCGGACTTGGCGTCGGTCACCTGGAAGTAGAGGACCGTGTCGATGCCCACCACCAGGTTGTCGGCCGTGATGACCGGCTGGGGCGGGAACGACACGACCTGCTCGCGCAGGTCGATCAGTGGCCGGAGCTTGTCGATGAACGGCACCAGGACCGTCAGTCCCGGGTTCAGCGTCCGCTGGTAGCGGCCCAGCCGCTCGACAACACCCGCACGGGCCTGAGGGATGATCCGTACTGTCCGGGCGATCACGACCAGCACCAGCAGCGCGAGCATGCCGATGACCGCGACGGCTATCAGGGACTCCATGTCAGCTCTCCGATTCGTAGACGACAGCGGTGGCGCCGTCGATCTGCACGATCTCCACGCTGCGACCGGCCTCGATGCTGGTCGACGGGTCGTAGGTGCGCGCTGACCACACCTCACCCTTGAGCTTGATCCGGCCGGTCTGCCCGTCCACCGCCTCGATGGCCAGGCCGCGCTCCCCCACGAGCGCGTCGGTGCCGGTCCGGATGGCGAGCGGGGTGCGCAGGTGGCGCAGCGCGACAGGGCGGACCACGGCGAGCATCGCGACCGCGACCACCAGTGCGACGAGCGCCTGGAGGACGAGGTTGTCGGTGACCAGGCCGGTGGCGGCACCGGCGAGCGCCCCGGCGGCCAGCATCGCGAACGTCAGGTCGAGCGTCGTGACCTCGACGACGCCGAGCAGGACGGCAAGTCCCACCCAGGCTGCCCAGTCGTATCCCCCGAGCCCGTCCACGCGACCATCCTAGGTGTGCCGGCATCCGTCACTGCCGCAACGCGCGACGGGTGAGGGCGGTTCCGTCAGGTAGCGCGGGCGGCCCAGCGCGGTCCGGAGCGGGCGAGCTCGAGGGGAATCCCGAAGGTGTCCGCGAGGTGCGCGGCCGTGAGGGTGATGTCGAGCGGTCCCGCGGCGACGACCCTCCCGGCCCGCAGGAGCAGCACGTGGGTGAACCCGGACGGGATCTCCTCGACGTGGTGGGTGACCAGCACCAGAGCCGGGGCGTCCGGGTCCTCGGCGATCAGACCGAGCCGTCGCACGAGGTCCTCGCGGCCGCCGAGGTCCAGGCCGGCGGCCGGCTCGTCGAGCAGCATCAGCTCCGGGTCGGTCATCAGGGCGCGGGCGATCTGCACCCTCTTGCGCTCGCCCTCGGAGAGCGTCCCGAAGCGGCGGGTGGCGAGATGCCTGACCCCGAGGGCGTCCAGGAGCTCGTCGGCCCGGGCGGCGTCCAGGTCCTCGTAGCGCTCACGCCAACGGCCCACCACGGCGTACGACGCGGTGAGCACGACGTCGCGCACCGTCTCCCGCGCCGGCAGCCGCTCCGCAAGGGCGGCGCTGGACAGCCCGATCCGGGGCCGGAGCTCGAAGACGTCGACGGCGCCGAGGGTCTCGCCCAGGACGACGGCCTCGCCGCGGCTGGGATGCAGGTTGGCCGACGCGAGCTGGAGCAGCGTCGTCTTGCCGGCCCCGTTGGGCCCGAGCACCACCCAGCGCTCCCCCTCGGCGACGTCCCAGTCGAGGTCGTCGAGCAGGGTCGCGCCGTCTCGGAGCACGCTCACCCCGGAGAGGTGCAGGACGTCGGACACGGTGCTCAACCTATGGGAGCACCGATCGTCCTACGCTGCCGCCGTGCAGGAGCTCTCGAGCGCCGGGCGCCTCGCGGCCTGGGGCAGCGCGGCCCTCGCCGGCGCGGTCAGCCCGGACGAGGCCGCCGAGAACGTGACGGGACCGCTCGACCCCGGCCACCGGGTGCTCGGGCTGCCCGGAGAGGACGGGCCGGTCAACCTGGCCTATGCGTTCGGGCGGCTCCGGTCACTGGGCGCGACCGGGCTGCGTCTCGTGCTCGCGCGGCCCGGCGACCCCGGCGGGCTCCCCGGTCCTGCGGAGTTCACCGAGTGCGCCATCGCCTGCGGCGAGGCGGTGGTCGCCACCGGGGCCGCGCAGGTCGGCCTGCTGGCCCAGGGGCGAGCCATGTGGAGCGCCCTGCGCGTCGACCCTGACCGGCGTACGCCGGTGTCGCTGGCCGACGCGGAGAAGCACCTCGGTCACGTCTTGCGGGAGGGCGCGGAGGTGCTGGCCCGCCTCGACGTCGCGCGCTGGGACCCGGCTGCGGCGGACGTGCTGAAGCGACGGTCCCGGCCGCGGGCCCCCGAACTTCCACCGTCGTCGCCGCGGGCGGCCCATCAGGTCCTGGCCCAGGCGATGCGCGTCGCGACGATCGTGGAGCTGGCCCGGGCCGGTGACGGCGGTTCGGTCAGCGCCGGGGAGATGGCGGCCCGGTCACAGGTGCTCCGCGACCTCGACGCCGCGGCTCGACGAGCGGTGGAGGCGGCCTGCAGCCCCGTCGTCGGCTGAGCGGCCGGTCAGAGCAGGGTGCGGTAGAGGTCGAGGGTGCGGGTCGCGATGGTGGCCCAGGAGAACTGCTCGACGGCACGTCGCCGGCCCGCCTCCCCCATCGACCGGGCCCGCTCGGGGTCCGCGAGCAGCTCGGTGAGCCGCGCCGCGAGGTCGGCCTCGAACAGCGACGGGTCCAGCGGGGTGCCGCTGCCGTCGGCAGCCTGCGCGATCGGCACGAGCAGGCCGGTCTCACCGTCGGCGACGACCTCGGGGATGCCCCCGGTCGCGGTCGCGACGACGGGCACCTCGCAGGCCATCGCCTCGAGGTTCACGATGCCCATCGGCTCGTAGACCGACGGGCAGGCGAACACCGTGGCGTGCGTCAGGACCTGGATCACGTCCGGGCGGGGCAGCATCTCCTGCACCCACACGACCCCGTCGCGGTCGCGTCGCAGCTCCTCGACGAGCACGCTCACCTCGGCGAGGATCTCGTCGGTGTCGGGCGCCCCGGCGCAGAGCACCAGCTGCACCGCCGGGTCGAGCGAGAGGGCAGCGCGCAGCAGGTGGGGCAACCCCTTCTGCCGGGTGATGCGGCCGACGAAGACGACGGAGGGCCGCTCGGGGTCGATGCCGTGGCGAGCCAAGACGTCGGTGCCGTGGTCGGGGTGGTACTCCTGGGTGTCGATGCCGTTGTGCAGCACGTGCACCCGGCCGGGGTCCACGTCGGGGTAGCACGACAGCAGGTCGTCACGCATGCCCGCCGACACCGCCACAACCGCGTCGGCTGCCTCGACCGCCGTCCGTTCCGCCCAGGACGAGAGCGCGTAGCCGCCGCCGAGCTGCTCGGCCTTCCACGGCCGCAGCGGCTCCAGGCTGTGCGCGCTCACCACGTGGGGCACTCCGTAGAGCATCTTCGCGACGTGTCCGGCCAGGTTTGCGTACCACGTGTGGGAGTGCACCAGTCCGGTGCCGGCGCACCCGGCGGCCATCAGCAGGTCCGTGCCGAAGGTGCGCAGCGCCGGGTTGGCGTGGTCGAGTCCGACCGGCACGTCGTACGCCGTGACGCCGGCCTCATCGCGCGGCGCCCCCATGCAGTGGACCCGGACGTCGACCAGCCGGCGCAGCTCCGCGGCGAGGTACTCCACATGGACGCCTGCGCCGCCGTAGACCTCCGGCGGGTACTCACGGGTCAGCAGGTCCACGCGCACGCGTCGATCTTGCCGCAACGGGTAGCGTTCGCACCATGCCCGAGCGGGAGCGCGTCCTGTCCATCGTCCTAGCCGGTGGCGAGGGCAAGCGACTGATGCCGCTCACGGCCGACCGGGCCAAACCGGCCGTCCCGTTCGCCGGGATCTACCGGCTGATCGACTTCGTGCTGTCCAACCTGGTGAACGCGGGCTACCGCAAGGTCGTGGTGCTCACGCAGTACAAGAGCCACAGCCTGGACCGGCACATCTCCTCGACCTGGCGACTGTCGGCGATGCTCGGCAACTACATCGCGCCGGTGCCCGCCCAGCAGCGGCTGGGACCGCACTGGTTCGAGGGCTCGGCCGACGCGATCTACCAGAACCTGAACCTGCTCCGGGACGAGCAGCCCACGCACGTCATCGTCTTCGGCGCGGACCACATCTACCGCATGGACCCAAGCCAGATGGTGCGTCAGCACATCGAGTCCGGTGCAGGAGTGACCGTCGCAGCGATCCGCCAGCCCATCGAGCTGGCCGACCAGTTCGGTGTCATCGAGACCGCGAACGACCGGCGGGTCATCGCCTCGTTCAAGGAGAAGCCCTCCGACCCGCAGGGTCTCACCGACGACCCGACCCAGGTCTACGCGTCGATGGGCAACTACGTCTTCACCACCGAGGTGCTGCTCGAGGTGCTGCGCAACGACGCCATGAACCCCTCCAGCAAGCACGACATGGGCGCCAACATCATCCCCGCCCTCGTGGAGCGCGGCGAGGCCCAGGTCTACGACTTCCGGGACAACGACGTGCCGGGGTCCACCGAGCGTGACAAGGACTACTGGCGCGACGTCGGGACGCTCGACTCGTTCTACGAGGCCCACACCGACCTCATCGCGGTGCACCCGATCTTCAACCTCTACAACAACGAGTGGCCCATCTACACCTCGCACGAGCCGTTGCCGCCGGCGAAGTTCGTGCACGGCGAGTCGGGCCGGGTGGGGCATGCCGTCAACTCGTTCGTCTCGAGCGGGGCCGTCGTCTCCGGCGCGAAGGTGGAGGGCTCGATCCTCTCCCCCTGGGTGACGGCGCATTCGTGGGCCGAGGTCACGGGCAGCGTGCTCATGGACCACGTCACCATCGGGCGGCACGCAGTCGTCCGCAACGCCATCCTCGACAAGAACGTCGTCGTGCCCGAGAAGGCGCGCATCGGCGTGGACCACGAGGAGGACCGCGCGCGCGGGTTCGTGGTCTCCGAGGGCGGCATCACCGTCGTCGGCAAGGGGCAGCGCGTCCCGGCCTAGCCGTCCGCCACCTCCTCATGACCGAACCTCTGCAGCTGCTGGTCACCGTCACCGGCAAGGACCGGCCCGGCGTCACCTCCTCCCTCCTCTCGACCCTGTCCGGCTACGACGCCGCGATCGTCGACGTCGAGCAGGTCGTCATCCGCCGCCGGCTGGTTCTCGGGGTCCTGCTGCGCGTCCCGGCCGGGTCGGAAGGACGCGTCCGCGCCGCTCTCGAGAACGCCCTGACACCGCTGGGCATGGAGGTCGAGGTCTCCGCCGGGCCACCCGAGGAGGGCACGCAACGTCGCGGCCGCAGCCATGTCACCGTCCTGGGCCACCCGCTGCGCCCGACCGCGCTCGGAGCCATCGCCGGCTGCATCGCCGACTATGGCGGCAACATCGACCGGATCGTGCGCATCGCGAGCTACCCCGTGACTGCGGTGCAGCTCGAGGTGTCCGGGGTCGACCCGGCGCTGCTTCGCAGCCAGCTCTCGCTCACGGCCGCCGCGTCCGGTGTCGATGTCGCCGTGGAGCGCTCCGGGCTGCACCGGCGGGCGAAGAGGCTGGTGGTGCTCGACGTCGACTCGACCCTCGTGCAGGGTGAGGTCATCGAGATGCTGGCCGTGCGAGCCGGCTGCGCCGCGGAAGTAGCGGCACTCACCGAGCGGGCGATGCGCGGCGACCTGGACTTCGCAGAGTCCCTGCGCGCCCGCGTCCGGCTGCTCGCCGGCCTCGACGAGTCGGCCCTCCACGACGTACGCCGGGACCTGCAGCTCGCCCGCGGCGCACGCACCTTCGTGCGCACCCTCAAACGACTCGACTACCGGCTCGCGCTCGTGAGCGGTGGCTTCACCCAGGTGACCGACGCCCTGGTCGCCGACCTCGGTGTCGACTACTCGGCAGCGAACACCTTGGAGATCCGCGACGGCCGGCTCACCGGCGAGCTCGTCGGACCGCTGGTGGACCGGGCAGGGAAGGCGGCGGCCCTGGAACGCTTCGCCCTGGAGGCGGGAGTGCCCATGAGCGCCACCGTCGCGGTCGGCGACGGTGCCAACGACCTGGACATGCTGGGGCTGGCCGGGCTCGGCATCGCCTACAACGCCAAGCCCGTCGTCCGCGACGCCGCCGACGCTGCGCTCAACCTCCCGTACCTCGACGCGATCCTGTTCCTGCTCGGCATCAGCCGGGACGAGGTCGAGGAGGCCGACGAGGCAGAGGGGCTGCAGGTCCTCGCACCGCCGACCTAGCGGGGCGGCTCCCAGAAGTCGGCGAGCCGGCCGGCCTCGAGGTCGACCACCGCGACCGCCCCCGGGCGCATCCGGTGAAGCTTCCCGACCAGCGACGCCAGCACCTGCTCGACCGTCGGGTTGTGCCCGACGACGACCGTGATCGTGCCGGGTTCCCCTGGCTGCCCGGACAACCGTTCGATGACGTCGGTCGGACCGGCGAGGTAGAGGTCCCGGCCCACGGTGGGCTCGGGGGCGTCCACCGACGCCGCGATGGCCGCCCACGTCTGCACGGCCCGGGTCGCGGACGAGCACCAGACCGCGTCGACGATGGGGACGACCGAGGCCAGCCACTGACCCGCTTGCGCCGCGGCGGCCTGCCCTCTCGACGTCAGCCGGCGCTCGTGGTCTGCGCCCTCCTCCCCGCTCTCCGCCTTGGCGTGCCGGACGAGGACGAGGGTGCGGGCCGTCGGATCGGTCATGACCACCATCGTGCCCGGTGCGCCGTGCCCATAGGCTCGTTGCGTGCCGCCAGGTCGTCTGACCCCGCTCTCCGGGGGCACGCTGTTCGCCATCGGGGGCGCCGAGGACAGGCTCAGCCGTCGGGTCGTCCTGCGAGAGTTCGTCCGGCGGGCGGGCGGAAAGGGCACCCGGGTCGCGGTGGTCGCGACCGCGTCCGCGCTCGGCCCCGAGATCCTCGACACCTATGACGAGCTCTTCGTCGGGCTCGGCGCCGCACCCGTCGTACGCCTGAGGCCTGAGACGCGCGAGGACGCCGACGACCCGGCGCTGGCCGAGGCCCTGGACGAGGTCGACGCCGTCTTCATGACCGGCGGCAACCAGGTCAAGCTGGCCGGTGTCGTCGTCGGGACCGAGTTCGGCGCGGCACTGACCCGGGCCTACGCGCGCGGCGCCGTGGTCGGTGGGACCTCCGCGGGCGCGAGCGCCGTCAGCGAGCACATGGTGGCCTTCGGGTCCGAGGGCGACACCCCGCGGCAGGGCATGACCCAGCTCTCGGCCGGACTCGGCCTGCTGCCCGGGGTCGTCGTCGACCAGCACTTCGACCAGCGCAGCCGCTACGGACGTCTCCTCTCTCTGGTGGCGCGCTCACCCAGTCTGCTCGGCCTGGGCATCGACGAGGACACCGCGGCGGTCATCACCGGTGAGCGGCTGCTCGAGGTGGTGGGAAGGGGTTGCGTTTTCGTGGTGGACCCGGCGAGGGCGGTCACCGACGCGCACCTGGCCGAGCACGGGGCACCTCTGCTCGTCTCCGGGGCAGTGGTGCACACCCTGCCCGCCGGCGCCCACTTCGACCTGGTGGACCGCCGTCTTCTGTCCTTCCAGGAGACCCACCTCGCCCACCAGCTGCTGCGCCAGACGGAGGAGGACGCGTGAGTATTGCCTCGACGGGTGCGCAGCCGGACCTCACGATCCGCGAGACCCGCGTATACCGCGGGCCCAACCTGTGGTCCTACCGGCCGGCCGTCCACCTGATGGTGGAGCTCGGTTCGCTCGAGGACTACCCGACGAACACGCTGCCCGGCTTCGTGGACGGTCTCATCGAGGCACTGCCCGGCATCGCCGACCACTCCTGCTCGCGCGGGCACCGCGGCGGCTTCCTCGAGCGGCTCAAGGAGGGCACCTGGCTGGGGCACGTCGCCGAGCACGCCGCCCTGCAGCTCCAGCAGGAGGCCGGTCACGACACCCGGCGCGGGAAGACGAGGGGCACCGGCGTCCGCGGGCAGTACGACGTCATCTACGGGTACACGGACGACACCGTCGGGGTGGCCGCCGGCGTGCTGGCTGTCCGGCTGATCAACCACCTGGTGCAACCCGAGCCCGGACTGGGCTGGCCCGCCGAGCTCGAGCAGTTCCTCGTGCGGGCCGAGCGCACGGCCTTCGGACCCTCGACCCAGGCGATCCTCGACGAGGCCATGTCGCGTGACATCCCGTGGCTGCGGCTCAACCAGCACTCGCTCGTGCAGCTGGGTCAGGGTGTCCACCAGCAGCGCATCCGCGCGACCATGACCTCGAACACCTCAGCACTCGCGGTGGACATCGCCGGCGACAAGGAGCTGACCACGAGGCTGCTCGCGGCCGCCGGGCTGCCCGTCCCGCGGTCGGAGGCTGTGAACACCGTCGAGGACGCCGTCCGGTTCGCGAACCGGATCGGCTACCCCGTCGTCTGCAAACCGCTCGACGGCAACCACGGTCGTGGCGTCGTGCTCGACATCCCTGACACCGCGGCCCTGCGTGCGGCGTTCCCGGTCGCCGTGGAGCAGTCACGCCGCGGGTGGGTGGTCGTCGAGTCGTACATCACCGGGAAGGACTACCGGGTCCTGGTGATCGATGGGCGGATGGTGGCCCTGGCCGAGCGGGTTCCCGCCCATGTCGTCGGTGACGGGGTGCTCAACGTGCGAGAGCTGGTCGAGCAGACGAACGCCGACCCACGGCGCGGTTTCGGTCACGAGAAGGTGCTCACCCGCATCAAGGTCGACGACGCCGCCGTCGCGCTGGTGCGCTCGCAGGGTTTCGGCATGGAGGACGTGCCTCCGGAGGGTGGGACCGTGAACCTCACCCTGACCGGCAACATGTCGACCGGCGGGATCTCGATCGACCGCACCCTCGAGGCCCACCCGGACAATGTCGAGATCGCCGAGGAGGCGGCCCGCGTGGTGGGCCTGGACGTCGCCGGCATCGACTTCATCAGCCCGGACATCGCTGAGCCGGTGCGCGAGACGGGCGGGGCGATCTGCGAGGTGAACGCAGCACCCGGCTTCCGGATGCACACCAATCCGACGCGGGGCGACGCGCAGTTCGTCGCTGCCCCGGTCGTGGACTCGCTCTTCCCGCCGGGGACGCCGAGCCGGATCCCCATCGTCGCGGTCACCGGCACCAACGGGAAGACGACGACCGCTCGGATGATTGCCCACGTCTTCAAGGGCATGGGGCGCAAGGTCGGCATGACTTCGACCGACGGCATCGTCATCGACGAGCGGCTGTTGATCAGAGCCGACGCGTCCGGGCCGAGGTCGGCTCGCATGGTGCTGCAGAACCCGCGCGTCGACTTCGCTGTGTTCGAGGTGGCGCGCGGTGGGATCCTGCGCGAGGGGCTCGGGTACCAGCGCAACGACGTCGCCGTCGTGCTCAACGTCGCTCCCGACCATCTGGGCATGCGCGGGATCGACACGCTCGAGCAGCTGGCGAAGGTCAAGGCGGTCATCGTCGAGGCCGTGCCCCGCGACGGCTTCGCCGTGCTCAACGCCGACGAGGAGCTCGTCCGCAGGATGCGCAAGCGCTGCTCCGGCGAGGTCGTGTGGTTCTCGATGGCCGAGGAGGGCAGTGAGGTCCACGCGATGATCGAGGCTCACTGCCGGCGCGGGGGGCGCGCTGTCTTCCTGGAGCGCAGCGAGCTCGGGGAGATGATCGTCATCCGCCATGGCCGACGATCGATGCAGCTCGCATGGACCCACTTGTTGCCGGCGACCTTCGGTGGCCGGGCGAAGATGAACGTCCAGAACTCGCTGGCGACTGCCGCCGCGGCGTTCGCGGCAGGCGCGAACCTGCACGACATCCGTCAGGGCCTGCGCACCTTCACGACGTCCTACTACCTGTCCCCCGGGCGCCTGAACCAGATCCAGGTCGGCGGAGCAACCGTCATCGTCGACTACTGCCACAACGCCCCCGGGATGCGAATGCTCGGCGACTTCGTCGAGCAGATCGCGGCGAGCGCAGGCGCGGTCCCCGACCTCGCCAAGCCGTCCCGGATCGGCGTCATCGCAACGGCGGGCGACCGGCGCGACGAGGACATGCGCGAGCTCGGCTCGGTGGCTGCAGACCACTTCGACGTGCTGGTGGTGCGAGAGGACGCCGCCCTGCGCGGCCGCACGCGCGGTGACGTCGCCGGGCTGGTGGCCGAGGGGGCGAAGGCCCGGATGGCAGAGGGAGCCCGGTGCAAGCAGGTGGAGATCGTGCTGGAGGAGATCCCGGCCGTCCACCACGCGATGGCGAGGGCAAACCCGGGCGACCTCGTCGTGCTCTGCGTCGACAAGCACGGCGCCGTGCTCGCGGAGCTCGAGACCCTGTCGAGCCAGGCTCAGGCAGGTGCCCACGTCGGTGAGGCCGTCGGGGACCCCGACACAGCGGCTGCACCCGTCTTACCGGGATGATGTGTGTCGTCTCATGGGAATGCGTGGCGACGCTGTCACAGGCCAAGGTAGGTGCGGATGGCGGATTCGAGGCGCTGCAGCTCCGCGGGGTGGAGTCGGCCGCGACGTCTCCGAAGCCGACTGCGGTCGACCGAGTGCAGACGACGCGGTGGTCAGACCCGGTCAGCTCGTGGTCGACCTCGGCGCCGGCACGGGGGCGCTGACCGCAGGCCTGACAGCCGGACTCGATGTCGAGTGCCGTCGTCCTCTCTTTGCTGGCACCAGGGTCGCGGCTCGTGACCGCCGGTCTGGTGCTTCCCCCGGCTGTCGTGCGCAGGTTCGCCGAGGGGCGGCCGCAGCAAGCCGTCCGCTGGTCGCGCCGGTACGAGCTGCGCTCAGGTAGGGCGCTTCCGCGTCGCGCCTTCCAACCGCCACCTCAGATCGACTCCGCGGTGCTCGTCATCCGGCGCCGGTAGATTCGCCCTGCATGTCCAACGTGAACCCGACCTTGTCGACTTAGAACTCGATGGCTCGGTCGACATCGGTCACGGGCACGAAGATGAGCTCGATCTTGCAGTCCATGGTTGCTCCCGATCTCCACGCCCGGCGGACGGGGGTGTCAACCTTCACGTCACGCCCTGGCGGCCAGGACCTTGCGCCGGATCGACTCGGGGGTGTCCAGCTCGGCTCCCTCGGAGAGCAACCAGTCGGCGATCTCGGTCCGCTCGGCGTGGCACATCACTCCGACCACGTCACCGGGCCCGGCGTGCTGCACCAAGAGCTGAAGCCCGGCCAGCTCCGTGGGCAGGACAGGCACGTCGTGGACCCCCACCTCTGCCGCTGCCGCCCGGAGCAGCGCCGCCAGCTCGCCCGCGTCGCGGCCCCTCAGGTAGTACTCCTTGTGGCTGATCACCACCTCGTCGCTCCCCCGGGCCGCGAGCTCGCCCACTGCGCGGATGATCTCGTCCGTCCGGTCACCGGGCGCACCCATCACCAGACGCACCGCCGCACCTGGCGTCCGTAACCCGTGCAGCACATCAACCAGGGCCTGCACCCCCGCCTCGTTATGGGCCAGGTCCACCACGACCGTGACGCCGTCCAGGTCGTAGACGTTCATCCGCCCGGGGTTGTCATTCGGGTCGGGTCGGAAGGAGCGCAGCCCGTCCACGACCGCGGCACGCGGCAGCCCCACCCCGAGGCCCGCACCGACGGCTGCCAGAGCGTTCTCGACGTTGACGTGCGACAGACCGGACAGCGTCATCGGTACGTCGACGACCGCGACCAGGGGGTCGGGGTCAGCGCGCGGATCGAGGACGGTGACGGCCCCGTCGATGAGGGTGACAGCACGACCGCCGTCGTTGAGCACCGTCCGCAGCGACGGCGACTCCGAGTCGCGGGAGAACACGCACACGTTGGCGGCGACTCCGAGGCGCATTGCGAACGTGCGCGGGTCGTCCCCGTTGAGCACCACCCAGCCACGCTGCCTGGTAACCCGTGTGATGACCGCCTTGACCTCGGCGAGCTGGTCCAGACTGTCCACACCGTGCATGCCGAGGTGGTCGGCGCTGACGTTGGTCACAACGGATACGTCGTTGTGGGTCACGCCGAGGCCCTTGAGCAGGATGCCGCCGCGGGCGGTCTCGGTGACGGCGAGCTGCACGCGGGAATCGTCGAGGACCCGGCCGGCGCCACTGGGGCCCGAGTAGTCGCCGGGCTCCACCATCTCGTCGTCGACGTACACCCCGTCGGTGGACGACCACCCGACGACGAGGCCGGCGCAACGACCCATCCGGGCGACCATTCGCGAGGTCGTGGTCTTGCCGTTGGTGCCGGTCACCGCGACCACGGGGACCTTCGGCCGCCTCGTTGCAGGACCGTCACCAGGCGTCACCCCGCGGACGTGCTTGCCCGCCGCATGGACCGCGCCGCGCACGTCCGTGGTGGGCATCACGTCGAGGACACCGGCGACGGCACGTCCCAGGGCCTCGGCCCGACCGCGGTGCCGCCACGGGAACGCGACGACGAGGAGGTTGAGGTCCGCGGTCGGCCGGCTGCGGACGGCCAGCCGGGTGACCCCGGACTCGTGCGCCACCCGACGTACGACTCGAGCGACGACCAGCCCGGCGAAGCGCTGCCGCAGGCCCGTCCCGGCGGCACCGGGCACGGCAGAGGGCAGGCCCAGCTGGGTGGCCGTCGCCCGGGCGTCGCTCTCGTCGAGGCCGAGCAGCGTGCTGAGGTCGAGGGTCAGCTTGACGGCCGGCCGCGGGAAGTAGAGGTTTGCTCCCTCGAGCACCCGCAGCTCCACCAGCGACGGGCGTGCCGCACTCATCAGGACGTCATCGCCCGCTCAACCGGGCGCAGTCATGCGCCCATGGCGTGCACGCCACCGTCGACGTGCACGATCTCGGCCGTGGTCTTCGGAAACCAGTCCGACAGGAGTGCGACGCACGCCTTCGCGGGGGGCTCCGCATCGGACACGTCCCAGCCGATCGGGGCCCGCGTCGCCCACACCTCCTCGAACTCCTCGAAGCCGGGGATCGACTTGGCGGCCGTTGTCTTCACCGGGCCGGCAGCGACGAGGTTGACCCGCACCCCGCTCGGGCCGAGGTCACGGGCCAGGTAGCGCGCCGTCGACTCGAAGGCCGCCTTCGCGACGCCCATCCAGTCGTACTTCGGCCATGCCACTGTCGCGTCGAATGTCAGGCCGACCACCGAACCGCCGTCGGCCGGCATCAACGGCCGGCACGCGACGGCAAGAGCCTTCAGGCTGTACGCCGAGATCTGGACCGCCGTGGCGACGTCCTCCCACTCGGTGTTGAGGAAGTTCCCGCCCAGCGCGCTCTCCGGGGCGTAGCCGATCGAGTGCAGCACCCCGTCCAGACCGTCGACGTGCTCGCGCACCCGGTCGGGCAGCGCCTCGAAGTCGGCCGCGCTGCTGACGTCCAGCTCGACCACCGGCGGCGGGGTCGGGAGCCGCTTCGCGATCGTCTGCGTGAGCCTCATGGTGCGACCGAAGGAGGTGAGCACCACCTCCGCCCCCTCCTGCTGGGCCACCCGAGCCACGTGGAAGGCGATCGAGGAGTCCATCAGGACCCCGGTCACCAGGATGCGCTTGCCGTCGAGCAGTCCCATTGCGTGCCGCCGCTTCTCTTAGTGGCCCATGCCCAGACCGCCGTCGACCGGCACGACCGCACCGGTGACGTAGGCCGCCTCGTCCGAGGCGAGGAAGCGGACAACGCCCGCGACCTCGTCGACGGAGCAGAAGCGACCGAGCGGTATCTGCTTCTTGTATTGCGCCTGCAGGTCCTGCGGCAGCTCGGCGGTCATGTCGGTCTCGACGAAACCGGGCGCGACCACGTTGAAGGTGATGGCGCGCGAACCCAGCTCGCGAGCCAGCGAGCGCGCGAGCCCCACCAGACCGGCCTTGGACGCCGCGTAGTTGCTCTGGCCCGCCGAGCCGAGCAGACCCACCACCGACGAGATGAAGATCACCCGGCCTCTGCGCAACCGCAGCATCCCCTTCGATGCGCGCTTCGCCACCCGCCACGACCCGGTGAGGTTGGTGTCGACGACGGCTGCGAAGTCCTCTTCGGACATGCGCATGACGAGCTGGTCCCGGGTGATGCCGGCGTTGGCAACGAGCACCTCGACCGGACCGTGGGCCGCTTCGACCTCGCCGAAGGCTGCGTCGACGGACGCGGCGTCCGTCACGTCGCAGCGCACGCCGAGCAGACCCTCCGGAGGCTCGCCCGAGCGAAGAGTCACCGCCACCTGGTCGCTTTCGGCGGCGAAGGCGCGGGCGATCGCGAGGCCGATCCCGCGATTCCCGCCGGTCACCAGCACACTGCGGCCCGCAGCTGGCGCGCCGTCCTCGTCCACCGTCACGGGCGCGACGCTATCGGGCAACCCGGCGTCGCCCCAACACAGTCGTCCTCAGGAGCGCGGGCGCCATTGATTTGCCCGCTCCCCCCGCTCGGCAAGCGTCGCCGTCTCGAGCACGCGACGCGCCCTGGTCTCGGGCCGCTTGGCCTGGACGATCCACTCGAGGATGCCCCGACGCACAGAGCGTGGGAACGAGTCGAACTCCTTCCGGGCACCGGCCCGCTCCTCCAGTGCCGCGGCAAGGTCCGGTGGGACGACACCGTCCTCCACCTCGTCGGGCAGCGACCACGACCCGTCCTCCCGCGCGGCCGCGACGACGGCTGCGCCGGCAGGCGCCATCATCCCGGCCGCCTCGAGGCCGGCCACCCGCTCCTTGTTGGGCCGGGCCCAGCCGCTGCGGGGCTTGCGCGCTGTGAACCACAGCATCGTCCGCTCGTCGTCGAGCGCGCGGCCCTTGCTGTCCACCCAGCCGAAGCAGAGGGCTTCCTCGACCGCGTGGTCATAGGACAACGGCGTCCGGCCGCTCGCCTTGCGCCATGTCACCAGCCATACGCCGCGGGAGTCGCCGTGGTGCTCCTCCAGCCATCGCCGCCAGGCCGCCCGGTCCTCCGGGTGGACGCTGTCCTCGGGTGGGGACGTCACGGACGGAAATCCTGCCAGGCCGAGACGCCGGACCGTTAGGGTCGGGGCCGATGCGCGCGCCGACCGCGTGCACCTCCCGCACCCGCCCACCGGAGACGCCCGTGCCCGCACAGATCGACGAGGCCTTCACCGACCTCCCGTTGCGCCGCCTGGCCGACGCGGCGCTGACCCGGGCGCGTGAGCTGGGAGCCACCCACGCCGACCTGCGCGTCGAGCGCATCCGTGACCAGAGCCTGGCGCTGCACGACGCCCGCCTCGACGGCTCCAGCAACCGCGAGGACCTCGGCTTCGCGGTGCGGGTCGTGCACGACGGCACGTGGGGCTTCGCCAGCGACGTCGCCATGACCCCCGAGGCGGCCGTCCGCGTCGCCGAGCAGGCCATCGAGGTCGCCCGGGTGAGCCGGCCCCTGTCGACCGAACGGGTCGAGCTGGCCGACGAGCCGGCTCACGGTGAGGTCACGTGGGTCTCCGACTACCAGACCGACCCGTTCTCGGTCCCCGACCAGGACAAGGTCACACTGCTCGCCGACTGGAGCGCTGGCCTGCTCGCCCACGACATCGTCGCCCACGCCGAGGCGTCTGCCCATGCGGTGATGGAGAACAAGTTCTACGCCGACATGGCGGGCACCACGACCACTCAGCAACGCGTGCGGGTCAAGGTGGAGCTGGAGGCGGTGGGCATCGACAAGGAGTCCGGTCGCTTCGACACCATGCGCACTCTCGCCCCGCCGGTCGGGCGCGGGTGGGAGCATGTGACCGGCGGCGCGTACGACTGGGCCGGTGAGCTCGACGAGCTGGCCGACCACCTGGTCGACAAGCTGCGCGCACCGTCGGTCGAGGGAGGCACCTACGACCTGGTGATCCACCCGTCGAACCTCTTCCTGACGATCCACGAGTCCATCGGGCACGCGACCGAGCTCGACCGGGCCCTGGGCTACGAGGCCAACTACGCCGGCACGTCGTTCGCGACCTTCGACAAGCTCGGCTCGCTCACGTACGGCTCCGACGTCATGAACGTGACCGGCGACCGCACAGCCGCCCACGGCCTGTCGTCCATCGGCTACGACGACGAGGGTGTGCAGGCACAGTCGTGGGACATCGTGCGCGACGGAAGGCTGGTGGGCTACCAGCTCGACCGCGCGATGGCACGCGTGAAGGACCTCGGCCGGTCTAACGGTTGCGCTTTTGCCGATTCCCCCGGCCACGTGCCGATCCAGCGCATGGCCAACGTCTCCCTTCAACCTGCCGAGGGCGGCCCGTCCACGGAGGAGCTCATCTCCCGTGTCGACCGGGGCATCTACATCGTCGGGGACAAGAGCTGGTCGATCGACATGCAGCGCTACAACTTCCAGTTCACCGGGCAGCGGTTCTTCCTCATCGAGAACGGCAAGCTCGCCGGCCAGCTGCGGGACGTGGCCTACCAGGCGACGACCACCGACTTCTGGGGGTCCCTCGAGGCGGTCGGCGGGCCGCAGACCTACATCCTGGGCGGGGCCTTCAACTGCGGCAAGGGCCAGCCCGGACAGGTGGCAGCCGTGAGCCACGGCTGCCCCTCGACGCTCTTCCGCGGCGTACGGATCCTCAACACCCAGGCGGAGGCCGGCCGATGAGCAATCGTGAAGACCGCAGCGGAGCATGGTCGATGATTGCGACGGTGAAGGGATGAGCAGGGACACCACCACCGACGTGCGCGCCCAGGAGGTCGTGGAGCGCGCGCTCGAGCTCGCGGAGACCGACGGCTGCATCGTCATCGCCCAGGAGACCAGCGACGCCAATCTGCGGTGGGCGGCGAACACGCTGACCACCAACGGAGTGATGCGTGGGCGGCAGCTGACCGTCATCGCGACGGTCGGCGGGTCCGAGGGGACGGCGACCGGGGTGATGGCACGCAGCAACGTCGGCCTCGACGAGGTGGAGTCACTGGTGCGCGCCGCGGAGAAGGCCGCCCGCGAGGGACGGGCCGCCGAGGATGCCCGGCCGCTCGCCGAGCCGGGTGAGGTCGCAGGATCGGGCGTGGGCTGGGACGAGTCCCCGGCCGAGACGTCGATCGGAGTGTTCTCCTCACTCGCACCGGCCCTCGGCGAGGTGTTCGGCCGGGCCCGGTCCGAGGGACGGGAGCTCTTCGGCTTCGCCGAGCACCAGCTCGCCACGTCGTACGTCGGGACGTCCACCGGCCTGCGCGTGCGGCACGCGCAGCCCACCGGCCGGATCGAGGTCACCGGCAAGACCGCCGACTGGTCGCGCTCGTCCTGGGTCGGGCAGGGGACGCGCGACTTCTCCGACGTGGACGTCACAGCCGTCGACGCCGAGCTCGCCCAGCGGCTGGCCTGGGCGGCCCGGCGCGTGGACCTCGACGCGGGCAGGTACGAGACCCTGCTGCCGCCCTGTGCGGTCGCCGACCTGATGGTCTACCTGTACTGGACCGCGGTGGCCCGCGAGGCCGACGACGGGCGCACCGTGTTCAGTCGTCCCGGTGGCGGCACCCGCGTCGGTGACAGCTTGAGTGACGGGCCGCTGCGGGTGTGGAGCGACCCGAAGGCGCCCGGTATGGAGTGTGACCCGGTCGTGCTTGCGACCTCGTCGTCGGCGTCGCAGTCGGTGTTCGACAACGGGCTGCCGGTCGGGGAGACCGACTGGATCGCTGATGGGGAGCTCCGGGCTCTGATCCAGACCCGGCACTCGGCACAGCTGACCGGACTGCCGTTCACTCCCGGTGTCGACAACCTGATGATGTCGTCGGGCGACGCCTCACGCGGGCTGGGCGAGATGGTGGTGGACACGTCGAAGGGTCTGCTGCTCACCTGCCTCTGGTACGTCCGGGAGGTGGACCCGCAGACGCTGCTGCTGACCGGGCTGACCCGCGACGGGGTCTACCTGGTGGAAGGCGGCGAGGTCGTGGCCGAGGTCAACAACTTCCGATTCAACGAGAGCCCGGTGGACCTGCTGGGCCGGCTGTCCGAGGTGGGGATCACCGAGCGCACCCTCGCCCGTGAGTTCGGGGACTACTTCACCCGCACCGCCATGCCCGCGTGGCGCGTCGGGGACTTCAACATGTCCTCGGTGTCCCAGGCCAGCTGAGGCGCATCCGCGACCCAACCCCCGCCGGTGATCATGCAGCTGTGGCGACCACAACTGCATGATCACCGCGGTGGGGTTGTTGGGGAGGGTGACCTAGGGTGGGAAGGGTGACGACGTCCGAGCAGCGCGGGGGTCCCGCAGGTCGGAGGAGTCCGCCGGTCTACCAGATCACCGGGGCCCGCCGCGGGGTCCGGGACGACGTCGACCGCCGTACCCGGCGCTACCTGATCTCCATGGGGATCCGCACGGCCTGCTTCGTCCTCGCAGTGGTGACCGACGGGTGGCTGCGCTGGGTGCTCATCGCGGCCGCGGTGCTGCTGCCCTATTTGTCGGTGGTCTTCGCCAACGGAGGTCGGGAGCGGGTCGTGCACCTGCCCGACCCGGACCTCGTGGCGCAACGGCGGGCAATCGGTGGATCTGGCCCCTGAGGTGGCCTTCTTCCGTGCAATACTCCCGCCACCGCGTCGCACTGCGTGCGAGCGCGCCCCGAGCGCGATGCCGGGCGGCTCCCCCCGTGGCTGCCCGGCATCGCCTCGTGCCGGGGCCGTCCGTCACACCAGGGCGCGGAGAACCGGGTGACCAGCGAGACGGTGTCCCCGGTCTGCTCCGCCAAAGGGTGCCGCGCCGACGGGGCGTGGGTGCTGGCCTGGAACAACCCGAAGCTGCACACGCCAGAGCGCCGCAAGACGTGGGCCGCGTGCAACGATCACCGGACCACGTTGGGCGCCTTCCTGGAGGCCCGTGGCTTCCTGCGCGAGACCGTGGCGTTCTCGCAGTGGAGCGCGTCAGCCACCGATCGCTGACATCGGCCGGTCCGGCTGGAGGAAGGTCGGGTCGTCGATGCCATGACCGGCCCGCTTGGTCATCATGGCGAGCTGCATGCGGGTCGCAAGGTCCTCATCCGTGGCACCCGCGCGCATCGCCGACCGCAGGTCGGACTCCTCGCGGGCGAACAGGCAGTTGCGCAGCTGGCCGTCGGCGGTGAGCCGGACCCGGTCGCACGCGCCGCAGAACGGACGGGTCACCGAGCCGATGACGCCGACCGTGGCCGGCCCGCCGTCGACGAGCCACTCCTCCGCGGGGGCGCTCCCCCGGTCACCGTCGGGCATCGCCGTGAGGGTGAAGTCCTCGCCGAGCCGGGCGAGGATCTCGTCGGCCGTCACCATCTGCTCCCGGGTCCAGCCGTGCTGGGCGTCCAGGGGCATCGCCTCGATGAAGCGGAGGTGGTAGCCGTGATCCAGCGCAAAGCGGAGCAGCGGCACCGCCTCGACGTCGTTGACCCCACGGGTCAGCACGGCGTTGACCTTCACGGGGGTCAGCCCGACGGCCTCGGCAGCCGCGAGCCCCGCGAGGACGTCGGCGAGCCGGTCACGCCGCGCGATGGCCTTGAACCGGTCCCGGTCGAGGGTGTCCAGCGAGACGTTGACGCGGTCGAGGCCGGCGGCGGCCAGCGAGGACGCGATGCGGGCAAGACCGATCCCGTTGGTGGTGACCGACATCCGCGGGCGCGGCAGGAGCGCGCCGACGCCCTCGACGATGCCCACGAAGCCCCGGCGCAGCAGCGGCTCGCCGCCCGTGAAGCGCACCTCGGTCACACCCAGCCCGACGGCGACCGACACGAGCCGGACGATCTCGTCGTCTGTCAGGAGCTCCGGTGCAGGCAGCCACTCGAGGCCCTCGGCCGGCATGCAGTAGGTGCAGCGCAGGTTGCACTTGTCGGTCAACGAGACCCGCAGGTCCGTAGCGACGCGTCCGAATGTGTCCACCAGCACCTCACCACCCTACGTCGTCATGCCCTCGCCGACCCGGCTACCGTCAGGCGGGTGTCCGGCTTCCACCGGCAGGGGCCCTACCGCTTCCTGCTCACGCGCCGATGGATGGGCCTGCTCGTGGCAGCGGTCGTGGTCGCGGCCGGCTGTGTCGCGCTGGGGCGCTGGCAGATCGACCGGCTCGGGGAGCGCCACGAGCGCAACGACCTGTTGGCGCGCAATGTGGGCAGCGCGCCGGTTGCTCCCGGCGAGCTGGTGGACGTCGGTCGAGGTCCCCGCGAGCGCGACCAGTACGCCCGCGTGCAGGCGACGGGCCACTACGACGTCGACCGCCAGCTGCTCGTGCGCACCCGTCCTTTCGAAGGGCACGTCGGCTACAACGTCCTCACACCCCTGGTGACACAAGAGGGGCCCGCGCTGCTGGTGAACAGGGGCTGGGTGCCCCGTGGGGCGACGGCGAGCGCCCCGCCCGCCGTACCGGAGCCACCGCCCGGGACCGTCACCGTCACCGCCCGCCTCCGCCCCAGCGAGCCCGCCTCCACGACCGGCACCCCCCCGGCCGGCCAGGTGACCCGCATCGACGTCTCCGAGATCGCCGCGACGTTGCCATATGACGTGTACGGCGGGTACGCCGAGCTGACGGACGAGGACCCGGCCCCCGCGCGCGCCCCGCAGCAGCTCCCGGCACCCGAGCCGTCTGAGGGACCGCACCTGGCCTACGCGTTCCAGTGGTTCCTGTTCTCGGGCCTGGCGCTCGGGGGCTTCGTCGTCCTCTCGCGCCGCGAGGCCGGGGACCGGCAGGCAACCACGAAGACCGAGCCGGTCGGGGTCATCGAACCGGTGAAGGGGTAGACCCGCGCTCATGGCGGGACTGATCGAGGACTACGCACTCATCTCCGACCGCCTCGCGGCCGGCCTGGTGGGCCGTGACGGCTCGATCGACTGGCTGTGCTTCCCGCGCTTCGACTCCGACGCGGTGTTCGCCGCGCTGCTCGGCGGAGAGGAGAACGGGCACTGGCGGCTCGCGCCGCGGGACGGCGGCACGTGCGAGCGCCGGAGATACCGCGGCGACACGATGATCCTGGAGTCGCAGTGGCACGGTCCGCAGGGCACCGCGCAGGTCATCGACTTCATGCCCGAGCGCGGTGAGGCACCTGACGTCGTGCGCATCGTCGAGGGCATCTCGGGCTCGGTCGACATGCGCAGCGAGCTGCGACTGCGTTTCGGCTACGGCGATGTCGTCCCGTGGGTGCGTCACCTCGATGGCATGCTCGCCGCGGTCGCTGGACCGGACGCCGTCTGGCTGACCTCCGACGTGCCCCACCACGGCCGTGACTTCGCGTCGTTCGCCGACTTCACCGTCCAGGCGGGGCAGCGGCTGTCGTTCGTTCTCACCTGGAACCCCTCCTACGACCACCGGCCCCGGCCCGTCGAACCCGAGGTGGCATTGGCGGACACGGAGCGGTTCTGGAACGAGTGGGCGCAGCAGTGCACGTACGACGGGGCGCACCGTGACGCGGTCGTCCGGTCGCTCGTCACCCTGAAAGCCCTCACCTACGCACCCACCGGTGGCGTCGTCGCCGCCCCGACGACCTCCCTGCCCGAGGCGATCGGCGGTGTCCGGAACTGGGACTACCGGTTCTGCTGGCTGCGCGACGCAGCCTTCACCCTGCAGGCCCTGGTGAAGACGGGATACACCGACGAGGCGGGCCACTGGCGTGAATGGCTGCTGCGCGCGATCGCCGGCAGTCCAGGGCGGCTGCAGATCCTCTACGGCGTCGCGGGCGAGCGCCGCGTACCGGAGGTCGAGCTCCCGTGGCTGCGGGGGTACGAGGGCTCCGCGCCGGTCCGCATCGGGAACGGCGCCGTCGACCAGCTCCAGCTCGACGTCTACGGCGAGGTCATGGACACACTGTGGCTGGCCCGCTCCTACGCGCTGGACCCCGACCAGGACGCGTGGCGCATGCAGCGCGGCCTCATGGACTGGCTCGAAGGGGCCTGGCAGGAGCCGGACGAAGGGCTGTGGGAGGTGCGCGGGCCGCGGCAGCACTTCACCCACTCCAAGGTGCTGGCCTGGGTGGCGGCCGACCGGGCCGTCCGCACGGTGGAGCAGGGGGGCTACGACGGACCGCTCAACCGCTACCGGCGGCTGCGCGACGACATCCATGCCGACGTCTGCGCCAAGGGCTACGACGTGGACAGGAGGACCTTCACCCAGTCCTACGGGTCGCGGTCGCTCGACGCGGCCCTCCTGCTGATCCCCCAGGTCGGGTTCCTGCCGCCCGAGGACGAACGGGTCCGCGGGACCCTGCGGGCGGTCCAGCGCGACCTGGGCGCCGACGGGCTGGTCCTGCGCTACGACACCGACGACGACGTCGACGGACTCCCCGGCGACGAGGGCGCATTCCTCGCGTGCTCGTTCTGGCTGGCCGACGCGCTCGTGCTCGATGGTCAGGTCACCGGGGGCGAGGCGCTGTTCCAGCGGCTGCTCGGCCTGCGCAACGACGTCGGCCTCCTCGCGGAGGAGTACGACACCAGGCGGGGACGTCAGCTCGGCAACTTCCCGCAGGCCTACAGCCATCTGGCGCTGGTCAACACCGCCCTCAACCTGGCCGGAGTGGCGGCCGGTAGCAACCGGGGGCCGGCGGAGCAGCGCGCGGAGGGAGCCGAGGGGCACTGACAGCGGTGCCGAGGGTTGAGCCGCGTCAGCACGACGTCAGCGCAGCGCCGGCTGGAGCATCGTCAGCGTCCCCGCGGCCGCGTCCAGCTCGGCCGCGAGCCCCAACGGGACGGTCAGCGCCGGGACGCCGTGGCCGAACGGCAGGCCGGACATCAGCGGCACACCGAGGGCCGCCAGCCGCTCGACCACCGTCTCGAGCGCACCGTCACCGCAGTCCGTCCACGAGCCGAGCAGGACGCCGGCGACGCCGTCGAACCACCCGGTGCGCTCGAGCTGGGTGAGCATCAAGTCCAGCCGGTAGGCCGGCTCGGCGATGTCCTCGAGGACCGCGATGGCCCCGGCGCCCTGCCGCGACTCGGGCGTCCCCACGGTGCTGGCCAGCAGAGCCAGCGTGCCGCCTACCGTGACGCCCGTCGCCCGGCCGTCGACATGGCACGACGTGCCGGGGTGGGACAGCACGCGCACCGACTGCGGCTCGAAGAGCGTCCGGCGCAGATGGTCGAGGGTGACCGTGTCGGGGTCGGTGCCACCGAACACCACGGAGGCAGGCATCGGGCCGAACAGAGTCGCGAGCCCGAGGTGGTGGGCGACGGCCTCGTGGAGCACCGTCGCGTCGCTGAACCCGACCAGCACCTTGGGACCCGCGTCGCGCATCGCCGCCCAGTCGAGGCGGTCGAGGACCCGTGCGGCGCCGGACCCGCCCCGGGCACACAGGACCGCGGCGACCGACGGGTCGCACCAGGCGCTCTGCAGGTCCTCCGCCCGTTGCTCGTCGGAGCCCGCGTGGTGCCGGGTCCGCTCGAGCGCGTGCGGGCCGGTCACGACGTCCAGCCCCCAGGACGCGAGTCCTGCCACCCCTCGCTCGAGGCGAGCCTCGTCGATATGCCCGCTCGGCGCGACGACGGCGACCCGGTCTCCCGCCGACAGGCGGCGAGGACGGTCCCGTGACGGGGTGGAGCCCGTCACGCGGCGATGGGTCGGACCAGCCGCGGCAGGACCTCGCCGATGGGGTCGCGCAGGGTGGCCGCAGCCAACCCGTCGTACGGCGTGGGGTCGCGGTTCACGACGACCAGCCGTGCGCCGGCCCGCACGGCGACCTCCGCGAGGCCGGCGGCCGGTTGCACCTGCAGCGTGGTGCCGACCGCCAGCATCAGGTCGCAGTCCTGCGCCGCCTGTCGGGCGGCCTGGAGCACCGGGACCTTGAGCCCCTGCCCGAACGAGATCGTGGCCGCCTTCTGGATGCCGCCGCAGACCAGGCACGTCGGGTCCGGCTCGCCGGCGTCGACGCGGTCGAGGTTCTCGCGCATCGTGGTGACCCGCCCGCACTCGAGGCACTCCACGTCGAAGAGCGTGCCGTGGATCTCGATGACCCGGGCCGGGTCGTGGCCGGCACGCAGGTGCAGCCCGTCGATGTTCTGCGTGACGACCGCACGCAACCGACCACCCCGCTCCAGCGAAACGAGGGCGCGATGGCCGGAGTTGGGCTCGGCCGTCCACGCGGCGTGGTCGCGCCTTCCCTGCCAGGCCAGGCGCCGGACATCGGGGTCGCGGAGGTAGTTCTGCAGCGTGAACAGCCGGGCCGCGGCCGGGTCCTTCGTCCACACGCCCTGCGGCCCACGGAAGTCGGGGATCCCCGACTCGGTGGAGATCCCCGCACCCGTGAGGACGGTGATCCGGCGGGCGGCCTGCACCCACCGGCGTACGTCGGGCTCGCCCGGCTCACTGGGCTCCGGCGACGCGCTCATCCGGGCACACTAACCCGGCGTACGGCGGGGCGGTGCGTCCTCAGGGACCGGTCGCGGCAGGATGGCGGCATGGATCTCGGACTCACGGACCGCGTCTTTGTCGTCACCGGTGGCAGCAGGGGGCTGGGGCGGGCGAGTGCGCATGCCCTGGTCGACGAGGGCGCGCGCGTCGTCCTGTGCTCGCGCGACGAGCAGTCGGTGAACGCCGCTGCGGAGTCGATGGGCGGGGCCGACCACGCCATCGCGGTGCCCGGTGACATGAGCGACCCGGGTCTCGGAGAGCGGCTCGTCGCTGCCGCGGTCGGCCGGTTCGGCCGGCTCGACGGTGCGCTGATCAGCGTCGGGGGGCCTCCTCCCGGGTCGGTGGTGTCCCTCACCGACGACGTCTGGCGGGCGGCCTTCGACTCGGTGTTCCTGGGCGCGTTGCGGGTCGCGCGCGCCGTGGTGTCGACCGTCGGTCCCGAGGGCGGTGCGGTCGCGTTCGTGCTCTCGTTGTCGGTCAAACAGCCTGTCGACGGGCTGGCGTCTTCCAACGGCCTGCGGCCGGGGCTGGCCATGGTCGCCAAGACGATGGCCGACGAGCTTGGCGCTCGCAACATCCGCGTGCTCGGCCTGCTGCCCGGTCGCGTGGAGACCGACCGGCTCATCGAGCTCGACCAGGCCAGCGGGAAGCCCAAGAAGGTGCGGGAGGAGTTCGAGAGCCGCATCCCGCTGCGTCGCTACGGGCAGCCCGAGGAGTTCGGCCGGGTGGCTGCCTTCGTCCTCTCCCCGGCGGCGTCCTACCTCAACGGCGCGATGATCCCGGTTGACGGCGGTCTGGCCCGCGGGCTCTGAGTGGCTGCGTCTGAGTGGGTCGCCGAGCAGCCGGTCGACGTCACCCGGGCCGCCGGATCGCCGTGCCCGCAGTGGTGCGGGAGATCGATTCGCGGTGTCCCTGTGCGCCGCGCCGGCCGACTACGCCGACACCGGCGGCCGCCCCGCCCTGCTCGCGGAGTCGATGGCGGGCCTCCCCCGAGCCGTCACGTGAGTACGGCGGCTCATGTCCGGCCGGGACCTGGTCGGACCACAATGGCGGCGAACGGGACCCGCGCGTCACCGATGTGGAAGGGGCCGTGATGGCCGTCCAGGAGCGTCTCACGCTGCGCAACATCTATCTCTACCTCGTGTGCCTGATCACCTTGGTCGTCTCGATCTTCGCCGCGGTAAGCCTCGTGCGGTCCGCCGTCGAGCTGCTCTATCCCGACCCGGGCTACTACGGCTACGGGCCCGCGCCCGTGTCTGTGGACGGGAAGGAGTCCACCGTCAGCAAGCGGGAGATCCGCCGTCAGGAGGAGGCTGCGCGCGACTCGGCCCGTCGCCAGGCGGTGCTCGGTCTCGTCGGTTCCGCGACGACGCTGGCCATCGCCGGTCCTGTCTACCTCTACCACTGGCGGCGCGTACAGACCGAGCTGCCGCCACGGGCACCTCTCGCCGGGTCCCCGGAGCCACCCCTGCCCTGACCGGCTACGCCACCTCGACCGGCGCGGGCTCGTCCCGCTCCTGGGTGGCGAACTGGGTGCGGTAGAGCTCGGAGTAGAGCCCACCGGAGGCGAGCAGCTCGAGGTGCCCGCCGCGCTCGACGATCCGCCCGTCCTCGACGACGAGGATCTCGTCGGCGTCGCGCACGGTGGACAGGCGGTGCGCGATGACCAGGGACGTACGCCCCTCGAGCGCCGTCTTGAGCGCCTGCTGCACCGCGGCCTCCGACTCGGAGTCCAGGTGCGCGGTCGCCTCGTCGAGCACGACGACGTCGGGCGCCTTGAGCAGCAGCCGGGCGATGGCCAGGCGCTGCTTCTCGCCGCCGGAGAGCCGGTAGCCGCGGTCCCCCACCGTGGTGTCGAGCCCGTCGGGCAACGTGGACACCAGGTCCCAGATCTGCGCGGACCGCAGCGCCTCGACCATCTCCGCATCGGTGGCCGCGGGCCGGGCGTAGAGCAGGTTGGTGCGGATCGTCTCGTGGAACATATGGGCGTCCTGCGTGACGACGCCGATCACTCGGTGCAGGGACTCGAGCGTGACGTCGCGGACGTCGTGCCCGCCGACGAGGACCTTGCCCTCGACGGCGTCGTAGAGCCGGCCCACCAGGCTGGTGATCGTGGTCTTGCCCGCACCGGAGGGACCGACGAGTGCCGTCATCGTCCCGGCGGGGACCACGAAGGACACGTCGTGGAGGACCTGCTCGCTGGGGGCCTGGTCGAGGACGGCCACCGACTCCAGGGATGCCAGGGAGACCTCGTCGGCGGACGGGTAGCGGAACGACACGTCCCGCAGCTCGACGTCGTTGGCCCCGCGAGGCAGGGTCTTGGCGTCCGGCTTCTCGTCGATCATCGGTGGCAGGTCGAGCACCTCGAAGACCCGCTCGAAGCTGACGAGGGCGGTCATCACGTCCACGGTGACGTTCGACAGCGCCGTCAACGGTCCGTAGAGACGGCCGAGCAGAGCAGTCAGTGCGACCAGCGTGCCGAGGGTGATGGTGTCGTCGATGACGAGGACGCCCCCGAGGCCGTAGACAAGAGCTGTCGCGAGCGAGGCGACCAGGGTCAGGCTGGTGAAGAACACCCGGCCGTACATCGCCTGCCTGATACCGATGTCGCGCACCTGGCCGGCCCTCTCGGAGAACGCCCGGGACTCGTCGTCCAGCCGCCCGAACAGCTTCACCAGCAGAGCCCCGGAGACGTTGAAGCGCTCGGTCATCGTCGTCCCCATGCCGGCGTTGAGCTGCATGGCCTCACGGGTGATGACCTGCAGCCGGCGGCCGACCCAGCGCGCAGGCAGGAGGAACAGCGGCGTGAGGACCAGTGCTGCCAGCGTGATCTGCCAGGACAGGTAGAGCATCGTGGCGAGCACCAGCACCAGGCCGATGACGTTGGAGACCACCGACGACAGCGTGGAGGTGAACGCCTGCTGCGCGCCGATCACGTCGGTGTTGAGCCGGCTCACGAGCGCGCCGGTCTGGGTGCGCGTGAAGAACGCGACGGGCATCCGCTGGACGTGGCTGAACACCCTGGTCCGCAGGTCGTAGATGAGGCCCTCGCCCACTTGGGAGGACAGCAGCCGCTGGAAGAGCGTCAGCAGCGCGTCGAACACCGCCAGGCCGGCCACGCCGAGGGCGATCCAGACGACGACCGACCGCTCGCCACCGTCGGGCTCGGACACCTCGTCCACGATCACTTTGAAGAGCAGCGGCAGGGCGACGATCAGGATCGCGTCGACCACCACGAGCAGCAGGAACAGGCTGATCTGCAGCCGGTACGGACGGGCGAACCGGACGATCCGTGGGATGGTGCCCGGCGCCAGCTTCCTCTTGGCGACCTCACCGTCGCGGGTGAGCGAGCGCATGGCCGCCCACGGACTGTGCGACATCGACACGGGCGCCTCCTGTAATAAGTGTTACACCTTGCCGATGGCAACGTCGCTGCGTCCCGGTTGCTTCCCGACCGTACGCGTGAGGGGCGACAGCCACTGGGATCAGAGGGCGGCGAGTGCCCGGTAGACGGGTCGCAACGCGCCCGACTCGGGGTCCAGGTGCTCGAAGTGGCCGGCCCCCGGTAGCACGCGCAGCACCGCACCGGGTGCGGCCGCGGCGTACGCCTCGCTCTGCGAGAGCGGCACCACGTCGTCGGCGTCGCCGTGCACGAGCAGCAGCGAGACGTCCTCGACGGGCAACAGGGCGAGCGGGGAGGCGAGGGCATACCGCTGCGGTACGTCGGCGGGCGCGCCGTCGAGCAGGTCCTGGGCCGCGCTGCCGCCGAGCTCCTGGCGCGCGGCCGCGACAAGGTCCGCGACCGGTGCCTGTCCCACGGCCAGGCGGACCGGGACCGACTCCGGACCCGGTGCCCCAGGCGCGTCCGCCGGCAGGCGGGACCGGCTCGCCAGCCACAGCGCGAGATGGCCGCCCGCCGAGTGCCCTACCACGGCGACCCGCTCGAGGTCCAGCCGGTCGACGTACCGGCTCACGCGGAGACGGTCCAGCGCCGCCGCTGCGTCCTCGAACGTCGCCGGCCAGGCGACGTCGGCGGCGCGGTAGTCGACGTTCCAGACAGCGAAGCCCCGCCGGGCCAGCTCCGTGGCGACGCGTCGCTCGAGGTAGGGCCCGAACTCCGGCGCCCAGTAACCACCGTGGACGAGCATCACGACCGGGACGCGGGAGCCGGCCGGCTCCCCGGACGGGAACGACCACTCGCCGTACCGCCGCTTTCCCGCGCCGTAGGACTCGGTGCGCCGCCGGCCGCCGTCCGTGGCCGGCCCGAGGTCACCGCCGGACGAGCAGGCGGCCAACCCCAGCAGGCCGGCGGCTCCGGCGAGCACCTGCCGGCGGGAAGGACCGTGGTTCAGAACGCGCTCACCCCGGTCAGCGCCCGGCCGATGAGCAGCTTCTGCACCTGGCTGGTCCCCTCGTACAGCGTCGTGACGCGGGCGTCGCGCAGGTACTTCGCCGCGGGGTAGTCCTCGACGTAGCCGTAGCCGCCGTGGACCTGGATGCACTTGTCGGCCACGCGGATCGAGGCCTCGGTCGCGAAGAGCTTGGCCTTGGAGGCGGCCAGGGAGTACGGCGCGCCACGAGCCTTGAGGTCGGCAACCGCCCAGGTGAGCAGCCGGGAGGCGTCGACGTCGACGGCGGAGTCGGCCAGCATCTCCTGCACGAGCTGGTGGCCGGCGATGGGCTTGCCGAACTGCTCGCGGCTCCCGGCGTAGGCCACCATCGTGTCCAGTGCGGCCTGGCCGATCCCCGTGCAGGAGGCGGCGATCGACATCCGCCCGTCGTCGAGCGCGGACAGCGCGACCTTGAGCCCGTCCCCCTCCGCGCCGAGCAGGGCGTCAGGACCGACCTCGACACCGTCGAGCACGAGCTCGGCGGTGTCGCAGGACCGCAGGCCGAGCTTGCCGTGCAACGGGTTCGCGGCGAAGCCGGGCCGCTCGGTGGGCATGAGGAACGCCGAGATCCCCTTGGCGCCCGGGCCGCCCGTGCGCGCCATGACCAGCGCGACCCCCGCGATGGACCCGTTGGTGATGAACACCTTGCGCCCGCTGACCCGCCAACCGCCGCCGGGGAGCGCCTCGGCGGTGGACTGCAGGTCCGCCGGGTTGGACCCGTGGTCGGGCTCGGTCAGAGCGAAGCAGCCGAGGACCTCGCCGGTGGCCATCCTCGGCAGCCACTGCTGCTTCTGGTCCTCGGTGCCCCAGCGCTGCAGGGAGCCGGCGACCAGGCCGAGGTGCACCGACATGATCGACCGGACGTTGGCGTCACCGCGGCTGAGCTCCTCGATGAACAGGCAGTAGGTCAACGGGTCGGCGCCTCCCCCGCCGTACGCCTCGGGGATCGACATCCCGACGAACCCGGTCTCGCGCAGGCCGTCGAGGGCCTCCTGCGGGAAGCGTTCCTCGCGGTCGTTGCGCAGCGCGTGCGGCACGACGACCTCGTCGACCCACGTGCGCACGGCGGCGCGGACGGCCCGTTGGTCGTCGCGGAGCGTGAGGTCCATCAGCCGCGGCCGGTCAGGTCGCGCAGCCGGGCAGCCTGGGCCGTGCGCTCCGCCGTTTGCTGGTCGGCGTGCGTGCGAGCGCCGGCCCCCTGCAACAGCTCCTTGGTGGCCCGGACGGCGCCGGCGGGTGCCGCCAGCAGCGCGGCGGCGAGGTCGGTGGCCGCGGCGTCGAGCTCAGCGCGGGGTACGACGAGCGAGGCCAGCCCAAGGGCGAGCGCCTCCTCCGCGCCGACCCAGCGCCCGGTGGCGCAGATCTCCAGCGCCCGGGAGTAGCCGACCGCATCGACGAGAGGCTTGGTCCCGGCCAGGTCCGGCACCAGCCCGAGGCTGGTCTCCCGCATCGCGAGCCGGGCGTCGTCGGCGAGGACCCGCAGGTCGCAGGCCAGGGCCAGCTGGAAGCCGGCCCCCACGGCGTGGCCCTGGACTGCGGCCACGGTCACGACCCGCGGGTCGTGCCACCAGGTGAAGGCGCGCTGGAACCCGGCGATCGCGTCGTCGAGGACGCCCGTGTCCAGAGCGGCGAGCTGGGGCAACCCCGGGTCGTCCCCGACACCGGCCGTGAGCATGCCGCGGTCCAGCCCGGCGGAGAACGACTCCCCCTCACCGCGCAGCAGCACCACCCGGATGGTCTCGTCGGCCAGCACCGACGCGCCGATCGCGGCGAGAGCACGCCAGGTCGACGGGGTCTGTGCGTTGCGCTTTTCGGGGCGGGCCAGCGTGACGACCGCCAGGGCGCCGGCACGATCGAGCCGGACGGCCGCAGGCTCGGTCAAGGCTCGGTCAGGACTTCTTGGTGCCGGTCGCACCGCCGCGACCGCGCAGGGCCACGCCGTTCTCCGCGAGGATGCGGTGCACGAACCCGTAGGAGCGGCCGGTCTCGGCCGCGAGCTCGCGGATGCTCCGGCCGGAGGAGTACTTCCGTTTCAGCTCGGCGGCGAGCTTGCTGCGGTCGCCCCCCGTGATGCGCGCGCCCTTCTTCAGCTCGACCACGCCAGCCTCCTCAGGTAGGTCGGACTCTCCGGACCCATGATCGTCGCAACTCGCCGGGCGCGCCAGGGGTAGGCGCCCCCCGGGTCAGGCCAGGGCCACGAGGTCCGCGTAGTCCGCGTTCCACAGGTCCTCGACGCCGTCCGGGAGCAGGATCAGGCGTTCGGGCTCCAGGGCCTCGACGGCGCCCTCGTCGTGGGTCACGAGGATCACCGCGCCGGAGAAGGTCCGCAGGGCGCCGAGGATCTCCTCGCGGCTGGCCGGGTCGAGGTTGTTCGTGGGTTCGTCGAGCATGAGGACGTTGGCGCTGGAGACGACCAGGGTGGCCAGCGCCAGCCGCGTCTTCTCCCCGCCGGAGAGCACGCCGGCCGGCTTGTGCACGTCGTCGCCGGTGAACAGGAACGAGCCCAGGATGCGGCGGAGGTCCACCTCGCTGGTGTCGGGTGCCGCGGAACGCATGTTCTCGAAGACGGTGCGCTCCGGGTCGAGGGTCTCGTGCTCCTGGGCGTAGTAGCCCACCTTGAGTCCGTGACCCGGGACGACCTCACCGGTGTCCGGCTCCTCCACGCCGGCCAGGATGCGCAGCAGCGTCGTCTTGCCGGCTCCGTTGAGCCCGAGGATGACGACACGGCTGCCGCGGTCGATGGCGAGGTCGACATCGGTGAAGACCTCCAGCGACCCGTAGGACTTGGACAGCGCCTCCGCGGTGAGCGGGGTCTTCCCGCAGGGCGCGGGGTCGGGGAACCGCAGCTTGGCGACACGGTCCTGGCGGCGCACTGCGTCGAGGCCGGCAAGCAGCTTCTGGGCGCGCTTGTCCATGCTCTGGGCGGCCCGCGCCTTGGTCGCCTTGTAGCGCATGCGGTCGGCCTGCGCCTGCAGGGTGGACGCCTGCTTCTCGACGTTGGCGCGCTCTCGCTTGCGCCGGCGCTCGTCGGTCTCGTGCTGGGTGAGGTAGGCCTTCCAGCCGAGGTTGTAGACGTCGAGCTCGGCGCGGTTGGCGTCGAGGTGGAAGACCCGTGTCACCGTCTGCTCGAGCAGGCCGACGTCGTGGCTGATGACCACCAGGCCGCCCTGGTAGCCCTTGAGGTAGTCGCGCAGCCAGGTGATGGAGTCGGCGTCGAGGTGGTTCGTCGGCTCGTCGAGCAGGAGTGTCGAGTCGTCGGCCGTGCCCTTGCCGGAGGAGAACAGGATCCGCGACAGCTCGACCCGACGGCGTTGGCCGCCCGAGAGGGTGCGCAGGGGCTGGCCGAGGACCCGATCCGGCAGCCCGAGGCTGGACGCGATGGCGGCGGCCTCGCTCTCGGCCGCGTAGCCGCCCGCGGCCTGGAACTCCTCCTCGAGGCGCACGTAGCGGCGCATCGCCCGGTCGTGGGTGTCCGGGTCGGCGCTTGCCATCTCGCCCTCGGTGCTGCGCAGCCGCCGGACCACCTCGTCCAGGCCCCGTGCGGAGAGGATGCGGTCCCGGGCGAGCACGTCGAGGTCCCCCGTGCGCGGGTCCTGCGGCAGGTAGCCGACAGAGCCGGACCTGGTCACCGCCCCTGCTGCCGGCTCACCGCCCTCGCCGGCCAGCACCCTGGTCAGGGTCGTCTTCCCGGCCCCGTTGCGGCCCACCAGGCCGACCCGGTCGCCCCCGGCGATGCGAAAGGTCGCATCGTCGAGCAGGAGGCGCGAACCCACGCGCAGCTGCAGGCCGGTGGCGGTGATCATCGGGATAGTCCTTCGTCGTCGCCTTGTGGGCACTGGTGGGATGGTCTCTGCGTGCGTGGGTAACGGGAGACCAGCTCACGAGGACGGCGCGGACATGGGCCGTAGTCTACGCGCGCTCCAGGTGACACCTCGGAAGGGAACGGTGCCCCTCATGGGGATCAAGTTCGACAACCAGTCCGTGGACACCTCGGGCGTCTCGGACCGTCGCGGTCGGGGCGGGCCGATCGCGATCGGCGGCGGTGGGGTCGGCGTCGTGGGCCTGCTGATCTACGTGCTGGTCTCCGTGCTCGGCGGCGGCAACGTGGACACCACCCAGCTGATCCCCCAGGACGGGCCGGTGCAGGGCGAGGGAGCCGGCACCGGGGACCTCGAGACCCGCTGCAACTCCGAGGGTGCCATCGCGAAGTACGACGACTGCTTCCTGGTCAAGGTCTACAACGAGATCAACGAGGTGTGGACCGACGAGTTCTCCCGCGCCGGCTCGACGTACGAGCAACCGGGACTGACGTTCTTCACGGAGGGCGTCCAGACCGGTTGCGGCACGGCGTCGTCGCAGGTGGGCCCGTTCTACTGCCCGCCGGACCGGAGCATGTTCATCGACATCGGCTTTCTCGAACAGCTGCAGCAGCAGTTCGGCGCCGAGGGCCGCTACGCGCAGGCGTACATCATGGCTCACGAGGCAGGACACCACCTGCAGACGCTGTTCGGCACCGAGCGCAAGGTCAGGTCCGCCCAGCAGTCCGACCCCGGGAAGCAGAACGAGCTCTCGGTGGCGCTGGAGCTGCAGGCAGACTGCTACGCGGGCGTGTGGAGCAAGCTGGCCGACGACCGCGGCAACGTGTCGGTCGGGGAGGCGGAGCTCGACCAGGCGATCGGTGCGGCCGAGGCGGTGGGTGACGACCGCATCCAGGAGAAGACCCAGGGCCGGGTGGACCCCGAGTCGTGGACCCACGGCTCGGCCGAACAGCGCCGGACGTGGTTCTTGACCGGCCGCCGGTCCGGCGACGTCAACACCTGCGACACCTTCGCCTGAGGCTGGTCCTGAGTCGGGTTCAGACGTTGAAGCCGATCGCTCGCAGCTGCTCACGGCCTTCGTCGGTGATCTTGTCCGGGCCCCACGGAGGCATCCAGACCCAGTTGATCTTCGTCTCCTTGACCAGGCCGGCGAGTGCGGAGTTGGTCTGGTCCTCGATGACGTCGGTCAGCGGGCAGGCGGCTGACGTGAGCGTCATGTCCAGCGTCACGGCGTTGTCGTCCGCGACGTGCACGCCGTAGAGCAGCCCGAGGTCGACGACGTTGATGCCCAGCTCGGGGTCGATCACGTCGCGCATGGCCTCCTCGACGTCCTCGACCTTGGCGATCCCCGGCCCGCCTGCGCCGGCCTGAGTGGTCGTGGTCTCGCTCATGCTGTCTCCTCCGTCATCTGTTCACGTCCCTGACCGCCTGTTTCATCGAGCGCTCTGGAGGTGGCGTCCTTCCAGGCCATCCAGCCCAAGAGCGCACACTTGATCCGGGCGGGGTACTTCGAGACACCCTCGAACGCGACGGCGTCCTCGAGCACATCCTCGACCTCGTCGATCACCGCGGCGCTGTCGCCCCTGGTCCTCATCAGCGCCAGGAACGCGTCGTACGCCCTGGTCGCCTCGTCGAGCCGCTTGCCCACGACCAGGTCGGTCATCACCGACACCGAGGCCTGCGAGATCGAGCACCCCAGAGAGTCGTAGGACACGTCCTCGACCGTCGGGTTGGCCTCCCCCGCGTCGGCGAGGCGCACCCGCAGGGTGACCTCGTCACCGCAGGTCGGGTTCACGTGGTGGACCTCGGCGTCGAACGGCTCGCGCAGGCCCTTGTGGTGCGGCGCGCGGTAGTGGTCGAGGATGATCTCCTGGTACATCGACTCGATCTTCACCGCGCACCACCCGCGACGCCGAAGAACCGCTTGACGTGCTCGAGGCCGTCGACCAGGGCATCGACCTCGGCCATGGTGGAGTAGAGGTAGAACGACGCACGGGTTGTCGCCGGGACACCGAAGCGCTGGCAGACCGGCCGCGCGCAGTGGTGGCCCACCCGGACCGCGATCCCCAGCTCGTCGAGCACCTGACCGACGTCGTGGGGGTGCAGGTCGCCCAGGGCGAAGGAGATCGCGGCGCCGCGGTTCTCGGCGGTCGGTGGCCCGATGACCCGCAGGCCCTCGACGGCCTGCAGGCGGTCCAGCGCGTACGCCGTGATCGCGTGCTCGTGCTGGGCCACCTTGTCCATGCCGAGCGCGGTCAGGTAGTCGACTGCGGCACCGAGCCCGACCGCCTGCGCGATGGGCGGGGTGCCGGCCTCGAACTTGTGCGGCAGGCCGGCGTACGTGGACGAGGCCATCGTGACCATCTCGATCATCTCGCCGCCGCCCATGAAGGGAGGCAGCGACTCGAGCAGGTCCTGGCGTCCCCAGAGCACACCGATGCCGGTCGGGCCGCACATCTTGTGCCCGGTGAAGGCGACGAGGTCCGCGCCGAGCGCCTGCACGTCCAGGGGCATGTGCGGGGCGGCCTGCGACGCGTCGACGACCACCAACGCCCCCACCTGCCGGGCCCGCGCCACGATCCGCTCGGCCGGGTTGACGGTGCCCAGGATGTTGGAGACCAGGACGAAGGAGACGACCTTCGTGCGCTCGGTGATGACCCGGTCGATGTCCGAGAGGTCGAGACGACCCTCGTCGGTCAGCCCGAACCACGACAGGGTCGCACCGGTCCGTCGGGTGACCATCTGCCACGGGATGATGTTGGAGTGGTGCTCCATCTCGGTGATCACGACCTCGTCACCCGGGCGTAGCCCGTGCGGCCGGTCGGCCCACGCGATGACGTTGGCCGCGAGGTTGAGCGCCTCGGTGGAGTTCTTGGTGAATACGACCTCTGACCGGTCGGCGGCGTTGACGAAGCCGGCGACCTTGTCGCGGGCCCCCTCGTAGAGCGCGGTGGCCTCCTCGGCGAGCACGTGGATGCCGCGGTGGACGTTCGCGTTGTGCAGGACGTAGTAGTCCTCGAGGGCGTCGAGCACCTGCCGCGGCTTCTGCGAGGTCGCAGCGTTGTCGAGGTAGACCAGCGGCCTGTCGTCGTGGACCAGACGCTCGAGTGCCGGAAAGTCCTTGCGGACCCTCTCGACATCCAATGGGACGTTCACGAACTTCATGCCGAGGAGACCGCCTTGGGCAGGAACCGCTCGTAGCCCTCGTTCTCGAGGCGGTCCGCGAGCTCGCGGCCGCCCTCCTCGACGATGCGACCGTCGACGAAGACGTGGACGAAATCCGGCTCGATGTAGCGAAGGATGCGGGTGTAGTGGGTGATCAGCAGAACCCCTGTCTCCCCACCCTCGCGGACCCGGTTCACACCCTCGGAGACGACCTTGAGCGCGTCGATGTCCAGGCCCGAGTCGGTCTCGTCGAGGATGGCGATGCGCGGCTTGAGCAGCTCGAGCTGGAGGATCTCGTGGCGCTTCTTCTCCCCGCCCGAGAAGCCCTCGTTGACGCTGCGCTCGGCGAACGACGGGTCGACGGAGAGCCGTGCCATCGCCTCGCGGACCTCCTTGACCCAGGTGCGCAGCTTGGGTGCCTCGCCGTCGACCGCTGTCTTGGCCGTGCGCAGGAAGTTCGACACGGAGACCCCCGGCACCTCGACGGGGTACTGCATGGCGAGAAAGAGCCCCGCCCGGGCCCGCTCGTCGACGGTCATCGCGAGAACGTCCTCGCCGTCGAGGGTCACCGTGCCACTGGTGACGGTGTACTTGGGGTGGCCGGCCACGGAGTAGGCAAGCGTCGACTTGCCGGAGCCGTTCGGGCCCATGATCGCGTGGGTCTCCCCGGCGCGGACGGTGAGGTCGACGCCGCGCAGGATCTCGCGCGTGGCGCCCGGTCCGACGTCGGGTGTCGCGACGGTGACGTGCAGGCCGCGGATCTCGAGGGTGGTCACAGCAGCTCTCCTAGACGTTCTCGGAAACTCGAACGGCGACATAGACGCTGTCGCCGTCGATCTTCACGGGGTAGACGGGCACGGGTTGGGTCGCCGGCAGCCCCGTGGGGCGCCCACTGACCAGGTCGAAGCGCGAGCCGTGCAGCCAGCACTCGATCGTCTGGCCGTCGACCTCTCCCTCGGACAGCGCCACGTTGGCGTGCGAGCAGACGTCATGGATCGCGTAGACCTCACCGTCGCTGCGCACGACCGCGACCGGGATGCCGTCGAGCATGACTCGCAGGGCGGAGCCGTCCTCGACGGCGGCGACGGCACAGGCCAGCAGGTAGTCAGCCATCAGTGCACCGCCCCCTCGAGCTCTGCCTCGACCTGAGCGAGGAGGCGCTCCTGCACGGCAGGGATGCCGATCTGGTTGATGACGTCGGCGAAGAAGCCGCGGACCACGAGCCGGCGGGCCTCGTCGGCGGGGATGCCGCGAGACTCGAGATAGAACAGCTGCTCGTCGTCGAAGCGACCGGTGGCGCTGGCGTGTCCGGCGCCGACGATCTCACCCGTCTCGATCTCGAGGTTGGGCACCGAGTCGGCGCGGGCACCGTCGGTCAGCACGAGGTTGCGGTTGAGCTCGAATGTCTCGGTGCCCTCCGCGGCAGCGCGGATCAGCACGTCGCCGATCCAGACCGTGTGGGCCTCCTCGCCCTGCAGCGCCCCCTTGTAGACCACGTTGGACCGGCAGTGCGGCTGCGCGTGGTCGACGAAGAGCCGGTGCTCGAGGTGCTGGTCGGCGTCGGCGAAGTAGAGGCCGAGCATCTCGATGTCGCCTCCAGGAGCCGAGAATCGGGCCTCGCACGAGACCCGGGCCACGGCCGCGCCGAAGCTCACGACGATGCTCTTGAACCGTGCGTCGCGGCCGACGCGCACAGACAGCTGCGAGACGTGCACCGCGTCGTCGGCCCAGTCGTTGACGCACACGACCGTGAGCGACGCACCGTCGCCGACGACGAACTCGACGTTGTCGGCGTAGGTCGCGGAACCGGCATAGTCGAGCACGACCACTGCCTGCGCAAAGGGCGCCACGTCGACGAGCAGGTGCCCGAAGGCCGTCCCCCCCTCGCCGCGGAAACTGACTGTCGTCGGCCGGCTGGCGACCGTTTCCTTGGGCACGGTCAGGATCGTGGCCTTCTCGAAGGCGTTCCAGGCGCGGGCCGCGACCCGGTCGGCGGGCTCGCCGGCGCGGCCGAGGCGCGAGTCACCCCGGGCGACGGTCTCGACCTCGACCTCGGGGGCGGCATCGATCTCGACGTGCACAGCCCCCTCGCCCGCGGTGTCGTCCTCGTGCAGGTGGTGGAGCCGGTCGAGCGGCGTGAACCGCCACTCCTCCTCGCGCCCACCGGGCACGGCGAAGTCGCTCAGGTCGAACGAGGTCCTGCGCAGGCCTCGGCTGTCGCCGGGCAGAGGAGTTGCACCGTGGGAGTGCGGCTTGCCGCTGAAGCCGCCCGTCTCCGGCGAGAGGATCTCCGCCGCCGTGACGGCAGTCGGCGTTGCAGACGCGTCGATGGTGTCAGCGGTGTTGGAGGCGGACACTCAGCCAACAGCCCCTTCCATCTGCAGCTCGATGAGCCGGTTGAGCTCCAGGGCGTACTCCATCGGGAGCTCCTTGGCGATCGGCTCGACGAACCCACGGACGATGGTGGCCATGGCCTCGTCCTCGGTCAGACCTCGGCTCATGAGGTAGAAGAGCTGGTCCTCGCTGACCTTGGACACAGTCGCCTCGTGGCCCATCGTCACGTCGTCCTCGCGGACGTCTACGTAGGGATAGGTGTCGGAGCGGCTGAGTGTGTCGATGAGCAGCGCGTCGCACTTCACCGTCGACCGCGAGCCGTGCGCCCCCTCGAGCACCTGCACGAGTCCGCGGTACGACGTGCGCCCGCCGCCACGGGCCACCGACTTGGAGATGATCGTCGAGGACGTGTTGGGCGCCGAGTGGACCATCTTGGCGCCGGCGTCCTGGTGCTGGCCCTC
>Ga0180121_10000022_pt1 | contig 46511 bp, 50 predicted proteins | sample AntDrymUQ5402106_2_FD_129676 | JGI IMG/M metagenome (GOLD analysis project Ga0180121, IMG submission 129676) | Polar desert sand microbial communities from Dry Valleys, Antarctica - metaG UQ540 (21.06) (version 2) (version 2) | ecosystem: Environmental > Terrestrial > Soil > Desert | place...
CGCCAGCTCGGTCTGTGGCCGGTTCGAGGGAACACTTCACCTCAGGCGATAATGTGCCGATTGCCCTGACACGAGCACGCGACGGGCGTGGATCGAGCACGCGACGGCACACGGGGGCCGCGAGGGATGAGGATCGAGGGCGTGACCGGGGGATACGGCATGGAGCGCACGGAGATCGACGACGCCGACGAGGCAGGGCAGGCGGGCTCCGGCGGCGGCGAGAGCCTGTTGGTCGTCGACGACGACCCGTTCATCGCGCGCCTGCTCGAGATCGAGTTGCGCGCCGCCGGCTACGACGTGCGAGTGGCCTCTGACGGCGCGGTCGCCCTCGCGGTGGCCCAGGAACGCTGTCCCGATCTGGTCTTGGCCGACGTGATGATGCCGAACATGGACGGCTTCGAGCTCACGCGGCGCCTTCGCCAGGACGCACGAACGGCCACGGTGTCGGTGATCATGCTCACCGCACGGGGGCTCTCCGCCGACAAGCTCGAGGGCTTCGCGATCGGCGCTGACGACTACATCGTCAAGCCCTTCGACACGCCGGAGCTACTCGCGCGCATAAGGGGCGTGCTGCGTCGTTCGCGCGACACGCGCACCCAGTCGCCGCTCACCGGCCTTCCGGGCAACGTTCGCATCGAGGAGGAGATCGAGTCGAGGATCGTGCGTGGGGAACCCTTCGCGATCCTGTATGCCGACCTCGACGATTTCAAGGCTTTCAACGATCACTACGGATTCCTGCGCGGTGACGAGCTGATCCAAGCATCGGCGCACCTGATCGGCGATGCCGCACGAGAAGTTGGGGACCATGCCACTTTCATGGGGCACGTCGGCGGCGATGATTTCGTCATCGTCGTGCCGCCCGATCCGGCGACCGAGGTCGCCGACGCCATCGTGTCCGCGTTCAACGCCGCCGCGCCCGGCTTCTACGACGAGGCGGACCGCGAACGTGGGTACATCGAGGTGACGAATCGTCGAGGAGAGTTACAGCGGTTCGGCGTGTTGACCTTGTCGATCGGAATCGCGAGCACGTCGAAGCGCGCGTTCCAGCACTACGCAGAGGCGGTCGCCGTCGCGACCGAGATGAAGCGGTACACGAAGGGGTCTGCGATCTCGTCGTGGGCCATGGATCGCCGCCAGGGCGAGTAGGACGGCCCCCGTCCGTCGCTGGGAGCGGTTAGGGCAGAGGACTGGGCTCCGCCAGGAAGAAGCCCTGTCCGAAGCCGATGCCGAGCTCCCGCAGGGTGGCGAGCTCCTCGGCGGTTTCGATGCCCTCGGCCACGAGCGAGAAGTCCATCTCCCTGGCGAACGAAACCATCGCGGCGGCGAGGGCACGCCTGGCGCGGTCGGAATCGATGTCGCGGGTCAGGCTCATGTCGAGCTTGACGATGTCGGGCGCGATGCGCAGCGTGTGCCGCAGGCTCGCGAATCCGGCTCCGGCGTCGTCGATCGCGACCTTCGCGCCGAGGGCGCGCAGGGGTGCGAGCGAATCGACGAGCGTCTCGTAATCCTCGACCGCGTCGTGCTCGGTGATCTCGAGCACGAGGCGGCTGGCATGCGGCTCGACGAGCGCTGCGAGCTCAGCGGAGATCGCCGCTCTGTGCGAGCAGTTCACCGCCAGGTAGGCGCCTGGGTCGATGCGCGGCAGTGCTCGAAGCGCCTGCGTGACCGTCGTGAGCTCGAGCTGCACCCCCAACGCCAGCGATACCGCCTCGGCGAACCATTCGTTCGGCGGCCGAGGGGGCGGCGCGGAGAAGCGCGCCAACGCCTCGACGCCGACGACAGCCTCGGTCGCGAGGTCGACGATCGGCTGGAAGGCCATCGACACGCCCTCGCCGGCCACGAACCGCTCGATCTCGCCGCGACGCGCGTCGACACGCTGCTTATCGTCGTCCTCGCGGCGGAGCTGCTTCGAGAGCTCGGCGACGATGCCCGAGATCACCTCGGCCGACAAGCTCGCACCACCGGCCATGACCTTCTGGATCGAGCCGACGATCTCGTCGCCCGTCGTGCCCTTGACCAGGTAGCCGACGGCGCCGGCGCGGAGCATCTCGAGCACCGTCGGGCGGTCCTCGAAGGCGGAGAGCGCGATCACCCTCGTGTCGGGGGAGCATCGCGCGATCTCGCGTGCGGCTCGCGGCCCGCCCCCGGCCGGCATCGCCACGTCGACGAGCGCGACGTCGGGCCGTGAGTCACTCGCGATCGCGATCGCCTCGTCGGCGTCACCAGCGGTGCCGATCAACACGACGTCATCGGCATGCGAGAGCAGATCGGCGAGCGCGATGCGCAAGCCGGGCTCGTCGTCGGCGATCAGCACGCTGATCGGCCCGGTGCCGGATCCACCCGTGCCATCGGTGTCGTAGGCGGAAGTTCCGACGGCCATCGGGGGGACGCTACCGGTCGTTCCAGCCCCGCTCAAGCACATCGCTCAGGGACTCGGCCGGGCGGGTGCGCCAGTTCTAGACGAAAGCTCCCGCAATCACCACGGTCGCGATCGCAAGGGTCGAGGCCGTCGTGAGCACAAGTGCGGAGGCGCGGAAGGGTGGCGAGAGGCTCGTTCGGGCGACCGTCAGGCACGTTGCGACGGCGAGGGCCACGTCGAGCGCGATCACCAGGACGATCTCTGGTCGCAAAGGCGCCGCCGACCGTCGATCGTGGTCACCCACGCGGCGATCGCGACGCCACCCAGGACGAACCCCACTGCCAACGCAACGAGACTTCCTGCCGAGGACTCACTCGTGCGGGTCCCGTTCCAGGACGAGATGGTGCCGATGGCTGCGCCCACGCTCCAGCCGACGCCGCCTCCGAGTGCTCCCCAGGCGGCGATACCGACGGCTCCCAGGCAACACGGCGCGACGAACATGCCTGCCAGGGCGCCGCAGAACCCGCCGATGGTCGCGTATCCGACGATCACCAGGGGAGACGCATCGAGCCGCATGTTGGTGTTCATCGTGGATCGATCACCGCCCACGTCGTCAGGATCGCCGTTCCGACCCGCCGGTAGCATGGCATCGCTACCGCAGGAACGCCACCCATCGGGGAAGGAGCGGAGAGGATGACCGCCCGAGAGATCCGTGCGCCTCGTGGGAGCGACCTCACTTGCCGTTCGTGGCCGCAGGAAGCCGCGATGCGCATGCTGATGAACAACCTCGACCCCGAGGTCGCCGAACGGCCCGAGGACCTCGTCGTCTACGGTGGCACCGGCCGCGCGGCGAGAAGCTGGGAAGCCTTCGACGCGATCGTGCGCACCCTCCGAACGCTGGCCGATGACGAGACCCTGCTCGTGCAGTCCGGAAAGCCCGTCGCGGTCTTCCGCACCCACGACATGGCGCCGCGCGTGCTGATCTCCAACTCGATGCTCGTGCCGAAGTGGGCCGACTGGGAGACGTTCCGGGCGCTAGAGGCCCAGGGGCTCACGATGTACGGCCAGATGACCGCGGGGTCGTGGATCTACATCGGCACGCAGGGAATCTTGCAAGGCACGTACGAGACGCTCGCGGAGTGCGCGAGCCAGCACTTCGGCGGCACGCTCGCCGGCACCGTCACGCTGACGGGAGGGCTCGGCGGCATGGGCGGCGCGCAGCCTCTCGCAGTCACGATGAACGACGGCGTCGCGCTCTGCGTCGAGGTCGACCCCGCTCGCATCGAGCGCCGCGTGAAGACCCGCTACCTCGACCGTCACACCGACGACCTCGATGAGGCGCTCCGGTGGGCCGACCAGGCGAAGGCGGCACGCGAAGGTGTCTCGATCGGCCTCATCGGCAACTGCGCCGAAGTGCTGCCCGAGCTCGTTCGTCGGGGGTGGGCTCCCGACATCGTGACCGACCAGACGAGCGCCCACGACCCGCTCGGCGGCTATATGCCCGCGGACCTCTCGCTCACCGACGCGGCAGCCCTGCGCGAGCGCGATCCGGCGGACTACGTGCGGCGCTCGGAAGCTTCCATGGCCGCCCACGTCGAAGCGATCGTGTCGCTCGAGGCGGCCGGTGCGGTCGCGTTCGACTACGGCAACAACCTGCGCGCCGGCGCAGAAGCCGGAGGGCTCCCGCACGACGTCGCCTTCAGCTACCCGGGGTTCGTGCCGGCGTTCGTGCGGCCGCTGTTCTGCGAGGGAAAGGGACCGTTCCGATGGGCGGCGCTCTCGGGAGATGAGGCCGATATCGCGGCCACCGACGCGGCTGTGGCCGAGCTCTTTCCCGAGAACGAACGGTTGCAGCGGTGGTTGAGGCTCGCGTCGGAGCGGGTGGCGTTCCAGGGCCTGCCGGCGCGCATCTGCTGGCTCGGCTACGGCGAGCGCGACCGGGCCGGCGAGCGGTTCAACGAGCTCGTGGCGAGCGGGGCGGTGAGCGCGCCGATCGTCATCGGACGCGACCACCTCGATGCCGGAAGCGTGGCGAGCCCCAACCGCGAGACCGAGGCGATGCTCGACGGGTCCGACGCGATCGCCGACTGGCCCATCCTCAATGCGCTGATCAACACCGCCGCCGGCGCGCACTGGGTGAGCGTGCACCACGGCGGCGGCGTCGGCATCGGCTACTCGATCCACGCGGGCATGGTCGTCGTGGCCGACGGCACGGCGAACGCGGCCGAGCGCCTCGAGCGCGTGCTCACGACCGACCCCGGCATGGGCGTGGTACGACACGTCGACGCCGGCTATGAGAGAGCGATCGAAGTGGCGCACGACCGCGACGTCGCGATCCCCATGGAAGAGACCTCCTCGAAAGCCTGAAACGTTCAAACGTTCAAAAGTTCAAGACGACGCATCCCGATCATCCCATGTCGCGAGACCTCTATCCTGGCACGATGGAGCGACACATCGTGGCGATGGGCGGGGGGCAGTGGCCCGACGACCACATCTACCGGTTCATCTTCGACCTTGCCGATGCACCGCGACCGAAGATCCTCTCGGTGCCGACCGCCACGGGTGACAGCGATCGGAGCATCGCGGCGTTCTTCCGGTCGTTCTCGTCCCGGACCTGGGACCCGTCGGTGCTGACGCTGTTCGAGCGCACGACGCAAGACCTGCGTTCGCTCGTGCTCACGCAGGACGTCGTGCTCGTGGGGGGCGGCAACACGATGAACATGCTCGCGATCTGGCGCGCTCACGGCCTCGACGAGATCCTGCGGGAAGCCTGGGACGCCGGCGTCGTGCTCACGGGCGGCAGCGCCGGCGCCAACTGCTGGTTCGAGGCGTCGACCACCGACTCGTTCCTGATCGGGCGGTCCGACCCGCTCGCTGACGGGCTCGGGCTCGCGCCAGGAAGCTTCTGCCCGCACTTCGACTCCGAGCCGTCGCGCCGGCCTTCGTACCACCGGCTCGTCGGCGAGGGCGCCCTGCCACCGGGCATCGCCTGCGACGATCTCGCGGCGGTGCATCTCGTCGGCACCGAGGTCGCCGAGGTGCTGGCGTCCGATCCGGGCGCCGGGGCCCGGCGCGTCGAACCCGGTGCGCACGGCGACATCGCCGAGACGCCGCTCGAGGCTCGCCTGCTGGAAGCCTCAGCGTGAGCAGCATCTCGATCGGCGAACCGCTCGACGCGGCCGACGTCGTCGCGGTGGCGAGCGGCGCCCCGGTCTCGTTCGGCGACGATGCGCGCGCTCGCGTCACGGCGGCACGCGCGGTGATCGACGACGCGGTCGCGAGTGGAGAAACCATCTATGGCGTCACGACGGGGTTCGGCGCGCTCGCGCACACGGACGTCGAGCCGGCGCAGGCCTCGACCCTGCAGCACGGCATCGTGCGGTCGCACGCGACGGCCGTGGGGGCGCCGCTTCCTCGTGAGGAAGCCCGCGCGATGCTGCTGCTGCGCGCGCACGTGCTCGCGCTCGGCCACTCCGGGGTCCGCCCCGAGCTGATCGACCTGATGGTCAGCATGTTGAACGCCGACGTGATACCCGCCGTGCCGCAGCAAGGGTCGCTCGGTGCATCGGGTGACCTGGCGCCCCTGGCGAACCTCGCGTTGCCGCTGATCGGCCACGGCGAAGTCATGGTCCCCGGGGGCGGCGTCGAGCCCGCGGCTGCGGCCATGGCTCGCGCCAGCCTTGTGCCGCTCACGCTCGAGGCGAAGGAAGGCCTCGCGCTCGTGAACGGGACGCAGGGCATGCTCTCGATCGGCATCATCGCGGCCGAGCGGGCGGCGACGCTTGCCCGCACCGCCGATGTCGTGGCTGCGATGACCATCGAGGCTTCGCTCGGCACCGACCGGCCGTTCGACGAGCGGCTGCAGGCGCTGCGTCCGCATCCGGGTCAGTCGGCGAGCGCCTCGAACCTGCGACGGTTACTCGCGGGCTCGCCCATCCTGGCCTCCCATCGCGACTCGCCCCACCTGGTGCAGGACGCCTACTCGCTCCGCTGTGCCCCCCAGGTGCACGGCGCCACGCGCGATGCGCTCGCCTACGCCGGCGAGGTGCTGCGTATCGAGATGAACAGCGTCAGCGACAACCCGATCGTGCTGCCCAACGGCGATGTCGTCTCCGGCGGGAACTTCCACGGCCAGCCCGTTGCGGTCGCACTCGACACGGTCGCGCTCGCGCTCGTCTCGCTGGGCTCGATCTCGGAACGGCGCCTCTACCGGTTGCTCGACGAGCACCTTTCCAACGGGCTGCCACCGTTCCTCGTGCACGGCTCGGGGCTGAACTCGGGCTTCATGCTCGTGCAGTACACGGCCGCCTCGCTGGTGAGCGAGTGCAAGACCCTCGCGCACCCCGCCTCGGTCGACTCGATCCCGTCGAGCGCGGGCCAGGAAGATCACGTGAGCATGGGTATGACGTCGGCGCGTCACGCGCGTGAGGTCGTCACGAACGTCGAAACCGTGCTCGCGCTCGAAGCGTTGGGGGCCGCGCAGGCACTCGACCTGCGAGCGCCGCTCGAGCCCGGTCCGGCCACCATGGCTGTCCACGAGGCGATCAGGGCGGGCGCGGCGTTCTTCGAGGCGGACCGGGAATTCGGTCCCGACATCGCCGCCGCGATCAGTCTGGTGCGTGAAGGCGGCATCGTCGCCGCCGCGGAAGCCGCGATCGGCCCGTTGGACTAGTCCATCCTGGACTAGGTGCGCGGCGTTCAGACTCGCATATGCACGAGATCGCCGCCGACGACCGTCGCGACGACCGGGTCGTGTCCGGGGCGGTACGGCACCTGGGCGAACGAGGCTTCCTCGAGCAGGACCAAGTCGGCGCGCTTGCCGATCTCGAGGGTTCCCAGTCGGCTGCTGAGCCCCAGCACCCACGCTGGGTTCAGCGTGGCCGCCGTGAGCGCCTCCAGCGGCGGCACTTCGTACACACCGGCGGCCATCGCGATCACCTCGGGCATCGAGACGACGGGCGAGGTGCCCGGGTTCGCGTCGCTCGCGAGCGCGATCGGCACACCGCCCTCGCGCAGCGCCGCGGCAGGCGCGGGCTTCCCTCGAAGGAAGAACGTCGACGCGGGAAGCAGACCCGCGACCGTCTCGCCGGCCGTGAGCGCGGCGACGCCCTCGGGCGAGCAGTGGTTCAGGTGGTCGGCGCTCCGGGCCCCGAGCCGAGCCGCCGCAGCAGCCGCGCCGGAGTCGCCGAGCTGATCGGCGTGCACTCGCAGTGCGAGCTTGGCATCGCTCGCCGCGGCCGCGATCGCCTCGAGGTCATCGAGCGAGAACGCGATGTCCTCGACGTAGACATCGACCATGTCGGCGAGGCCGGCTCGCGCCACCTCGGGGATCAGCTCGGCACAGGCCGCGTGAACCCAATCGGCCGCGGCCATGCCGGCCGGCACGGCATGGGCGGCGAGCAGAGTGACGGTGCAGGTCTGCGCCGCGTCGTCGGAGAGCCGTCGGGCGAGCCGGGCAGCGCGGAGCTCCTGCTCCACCGAGAGGCCGTAGCCCGTCTTCAGCTCGAGCGCCGTGGTGCCGTGCGCGAGCATCTCGGCGAGCAGGGCGCGGGAGAACGCCAGCACCTGGTCGTCGCTCGCCTCGGCGAACATGCGCGCCGATCGGAAGATGCCACCGTCGCCGCCATGCAGCTCCCGGTACGACACTCCGCGCAGCCGGGCTTCGAACTCGTCGGCCCGCCATCCGACGAACGGCAGATGGGTGTGGCAATCGACGAACCCCGGCACGATGCATCCGCGGTCGGAGCTGCCGAGCGTGCGTCCCCACGGGAGCCCCTCAGCGTCGCCGACGTAGGCGATCGCGCCGTCGTCGTCCCAAGCCACACCGACGCCACCATCGGCCCATGCGGCTGAGTCAGCGGTCGGACGGTCGCCATGAGCCGTCGCCATCGCCGCCGAGATCGCCGCACCTTGCACCATGTCGAACGAAGCCTAGCCCGGAGGCGCTGAGGTCACTTCCGAGATACCCATGGTCCCGCTGGCGTTCCCCTCCTCCTCCACGGAACACCTGGGCATCGTCAGCGACTTGCCCGAGCAACCCGCTTCAGGTCGATAGCGATCTGCTTCTGCGCGTCCTGGAGCTCGCCGAGCTGGCGGGAAATGGCATCGAGCAGCGTGATGATGCGGTCGTTCGTCGGCTGCCTATCACTTGCCATCGGTCATCACCCTTCGTCGACCAGTCTGCACCAACAGTCGTGAGCGGACGACCACGAACCAGCGCCCCTCGTGGAGAGTTTCCCCTCCGCCCATCTCCTGTGTGAGCCTGCGAGCGGTGAAGTAGCGCTTGTACACGTGATGGGTCGATCCGTCCGACAGCACACGGGCCTGCAACTCTTCGGGCGCAACGTCGTCACGCCAGGCTGCGTCGAGCACGACGAGCTCACTCGCGACCCGCCGCGTCTCGCGCAGGAACGGCTCTCGCTCACGACCCCGGAGATGTCCGTAGAAGTGTCCGGTGAAAAGCCTGTCGAAGCTGTCGTCGCGGAACGGAAGCGAGAGTCCGTCTGCCCGCACCCGAGCGCCGGGCACGCGCGAGCTCGCTGCTTCCAGCATCGCCTCGCTACGATCCAGCCCGACCACGTCGCCCGGCAGGTGTCGGGTGATGAAGCCCGTGCCGCAGGCCACATCCAGGGTGCGAGCGGGACCGAGAGAGCCGACCATGAGAACGACGGCGGCCAACTCCTCATGCCACCCCGGGCGCTTCCGTTCCCTGAAGAGGCCACGTCCCAGGTACCAGTCGTCGTACTCGGGAGCGCGACACTCGTAGTAGGCCGTCATGGCCCGGCTTCCATCGCTCGAGGGCATCGCGAGCGAGTGTAGGCAAGGGCCACCAGTGGTGTGTCGATCTCGCACGAGCCGCGACCCATAGACTGAGATCGTGCTGGTCGAACGCGTGATCGTGCTGCCGGTTCCCATCGAGGAAGCGTGGACCGCGCTGATGGATTGGGAGCGCCAGCCCGACTGGATGCTCGACGCCGACAGCGTCACGGTCGTCTCCGACGAGCGGGAAGGCGTGGGGGTGCGGCTCGCGGTCCGCACGCGGCTGTTCGGCATCGCGGCGTTCACCGAACCGATGGAGGTCGTCGGATGGGATCCGCCGCGGCGGCTCGACATACGCCACGGCTCGCTCGTGTCCGGTACCGGCGCCTGGCTGCTCGACCCCACCGCGGGCGGTACTCGGTTCACCTGGCGAGAGGACATCCGTCTGGCTGTGCCCGTGCTCGGCGAGCTCGCCGCCACGATCTATCGCCCGATCATGCGGATCCTCATGGACCGAGCGATGAATGGGCTCCGTGGCTACCTGATCGCCACCGGTCCCGTAGGGTCTTGACCCCTTCGATGACTCCATCGTTCACTCGATCGATCACCACCGGTGCGTCCAGCGTCACAGGACGATCTGCCTGAGGAATGATGCATCCATGAGGGCTCGCCCGACCGTCTTGGGGATCGTCGTCACGGCGGCGATCTTGCTGGCTTCGTGCACCGGATCGGATGGCGACTCGTCGCCTGAGCCCGGAACCGAAACGGGGTCGCCATCGTCGACGAAGGATGCTGCCATGGTCGTCACCGACTACGACTCGTTCACGGACGTATTGGGATCGGCGGGACACACGATCCGAGTTGCCGGGCGAACTGGCCTTGAGGACATCTTCGGCGTCCGGGGCCGGGCCATGACTATCGATGGCGTTCGCGTCATGGCCTTCGAATACCCGACCAGGTTTGCCTTCGTCGAGTTGCGGACGTCGGTGAGCAAGGATGCGTACATGGTGGGATCCGCCATCATCGATTGGACGAGGCCTCATCTGTACGGCGCGGGCACCTTGATCGCGGTCTACCTGGGGAATCAGGCTGTCATGACGCGGACGCTCGAGCAGCTGCTTGGGCCACAGTTCGCGCCGAGGTAGAAGCGACGGTACCTTCTTCGCGTGTCGGGGATCGAGCCGTCTGCGATCAGAGACGTCTACGTCCTCGTGCGACGAGAGAACCAGCTCCTGCTAATCCTGCGAGATGGCACGGGGTACAAGGACGGCGCGTGGGGTCCCCCTGCTGGCAAGGTTGAGCTTGGAGAAACGTAGCGAGAGGCTGGAGTCCGTGAACTCCGGGAGGAAACCGGTCTCGATGTGAACCCTTCCGAACTGCGATTTGTCCACTTGTTGGACCGATCGCCGGAGCCCGGGGAGCGCTGGCATTGGACAGGTGCATTCTTCGAGGTGAACGGTGCAGAGGGACATGCGGTCAATCGCGAACCGACGAAATGTCGAACGATCGGCTGGCATCGTTTCGATGCACTTCTGAGCCCGATGGTCGACTACGTGAGACACGTTCTCGCGGCGTTGACAGAAGGCATCCGCTACTCGGAGTGGCCCGTCACGCCGCCTCGAGCTCCCTTCCTTGAGTGCCTGGTCCACTCCCGGACGCCGTGCCTATACTCGAGCGACAGAACACGGGGAGCTCGGGGAACCGGGCTGAGAGGCCGGCTGATGGTGCCGGCGACCCGACGAACCTGACCCGGGTAATGCTGGCGGAGGGAGTTCGACGCGGTGCGATCGGCATTCATCTTCTGCGGCGGAGGCGCGTCGCGTTTTCCGCTCGAGGTACCCGACGATGCGCTCGTCGTGGCGGCCGACGTGGGTCTCGCCGAGGCGAACCGGCTGGGCGTTCGCGTCGACCTGCTCGTCGGCGACCTCGACTCGGTGAGCGCGGCCGACTTCCAGGCGTTCGAAGACTCTGGTGGCGAAGTTCACCGGCACCCTGAGGACAAGGACGCGACCGACCTCGACCTCGCGATCGGCGAGGCGATCGCGGCCGGTGTGCAACGGGTCGTCGTCGTCGGCGGCGACGGCGGCCGGCTCGACCATCTGATCGGCAATGCCTTGGTGCTCACGGCGGACCGTCATGCGGCCGTGGAGATCGACGCCGTGTTCGGCGCCACTCGCGTGCATGTCGTGCGGGGCCGCCGGGAGATCGCGGGCGCGCCCAACGAGCTGATCAGCCTCTTCGCGGTCGGCGAGCCGGCCCGCGGCGTGCGTACCGAAGGCCTCCGCTGGGCTCTCGACGGTGCGGAGCTAGAACCGGGCTCGAGTCTTGGGGTCAGCAACCGCTTCCTCGGGGAGCGCGCTGTGATCGAGGTGGCCGATGGCGTTGTGCTGGTGGTCAGGCCCGACGATCAGGAGACCGCGTGATCGGGCGCGTCGTCGTCGCTGTCGTATCGCTGTCCGTCACGGTCATGGCGGCGTGCTCGGGGGGGGACGTGACGGGCGACGGTCCGCAGCCGCAAGTCAGCGTCACGCTGCTCACGCACGACTCGTTCGATGTCAGCAAGACGGTCATCCGCGAGTTCGAGCGCGAGAGCGGCATCGAGCTGCGCATCGTGCCAGCAGGCGATGCCGGCCTGCTCGTGAACCGGGCGATCCTCACGGCCGGCAATCCCGAGGGCGACGTGCTGTTCGGCATCGACGAGAACCTGCTTCCGAAGGCGATCGAGGCGGGCGTCTTCGAGCCGTACGAGTCGCCGGCGCTCTCGCGCATCGACGACGAGCTCGAGCTCGACCCGACGCACTCGGTGACGCCGGTCGATCGGGGCGACGTGTGCCTGAACGTCGATCTCGCGTGGTTCGATGAGCGCGGCCTCACGCCTCCCGACGACATCCCGAGCCTGACCTATCCGGCCTTCCGTGGGCTCACGGTCGTCGAGAATCCGGCGGCCTCGACGCCCGGGCTCGCGTTCCTGCTCGCGACGGTGCGCCTGTTCGGTGAGCCGGCATGGGAAGACTTCTGGCGAGATCTCCGAGCGAACGACGTGCTCGTGGTCGAGGGGTGGGAGCAGGCCTATTATGGCGAGTTCTCGGGGGCGGGAGGCGGCGAGGGTGAGCGTCCGATCGTGGTCTCGTACGCGACGAGCCCGGTCGCCGAGGTCGTCTTCGCGGAAGAGCCCCTCGGCGAGCCGCCGACGGCCTCGGTCGCCGCGAGCTGCTACCGCCAGGTGGAGCTCGCGGGCGTGCTGGCCGGCACGGAGCACCCCGACGAGGCGCGCGCGGTGGTCGACTTCCTGCTGTCGAAGCCGTTCCAGCAGGACGTGCCGCTGCGCATGTTCGTGTTTCCCGTAACCGACGATGCAGAGTTGCCCGAGGAGTTCGTGCGGTGGGCGGAGGTGCCCGCGTCGCCGCTCTCGCTGCCGGCCGAGCAGGTGGAAGCAGGGCGCGAGCGATGGGTCCAGAGGTGGACCGACATCATGTTCGGTTGAGGTTCTTGAAAGCAGGGCGCATGAGGGCTGGTGCCGGGCGAGTGGCGCTGGCTGCGGTGCCGGCCGCCTTCCTCGGGCTGTTCTTCGTGTACCCACTCGTGTCGATCGTGGGCTCGGTGATCGGCGATGTGCACCCGGGGATCGTGCTCGGCGATGCGCGGCTTCGCGGAGTCATCTGGTTCACGACGTGGCAGGCCTTGGTCTCGACCGCGCTCACGCTCGCAGCCGGTCTGCCCGCGGCGTACCTGCTTGCGCGGTTCCGTTTCCCGGGGCGATCGGTGCTGCGGGTAGCGACGCTCGTGGCGTTCGTGCTCCCGACCGTGGTGGTCGGGGCAGCCTTCGCGGGGTCGAGACCGTCGCTGGTGTCGCTGTTCGCCGCGCACGTCTTCTTCAACCTTGCGGTGGTCGTGCGCGTGGTCGGAAGCTTCTGGTCCCAGCTCGACCCTGCCTACGAGGATGTCGCGGCCGAGATGGGCGCGACCGGAGTGCGACGGTTCACCGACGTGTTGTTGCCTCTTTCGCGATCCTCGATCGCCGGGGCGGCGACGCTCGTGTTCCTGTTCACGTTCACGTCGTTCGGCGTGGCGCTTCTGCTCGCGGGTCCCGCAAGGGCGACGATCGAGGTGGAGATCTTCCGGCAGACGTCACAGCTCCTGAACCTTCCGGTGGCGGCGGCGCTCACGCTCGTGCAGCTCGTGATCGTCTCCGCGCTGTTGTGGCTCACGTCGCGCACCGAGTCTCGGTCGGCACGGCTCGGGTTGGTCTCGTCGCGCGACACCGCTCGCGCGCCGCGAACGATGGGGGAGCGCGTCTTCATTGCCGTGGCGGCGGCGCTGCTGGCGATCGCCGCGCTCGCGCCTCCGTTGCGACTGGTGTGGCGCTCCATCCACAGCTCGAGCGGGCTGACGCTTCAGCGATACCTCGACCTCGGCAGCGTGCGACGGGGAAGCGCGCTGCCGGTCGCGCCCCTCGATGCGGTGGCGACCTCGTTGCGTGTCGCCACGGGCGCCGCCGCACTCGCGCTTGTCGTCGGCGTCATCGCAGCCTGGGTCATCGCCCGACCCCGCTCCCGCTCTCGCTCACGCTCACGGCGGGGTTCGTGGCTCAGCGGGCTGTCGGCCGTGCCGCTCGGCGTCTCCGCCGTCACCGTCGGATTCGGCTACGTCGTGGCCTTCGACTCGAGCGCGCTCGACCTTCGCGGCAGCGTCTGGCTGCTGGTCGCCGCCCAGGCGGTGGTCGCGCTTCCCTTCGTCGTGCGCCTGGTGGAGCCCGTCCTCACCTCCGCCGGGCACGACTTGAGCGAGCAGGCGGCAGCCTTGGGGGCTTCGCCGTGGCAGGCCGCGCGTGACGTGCTGCTGCCGGTGACCTCGCGGGCGATCGCGGGCGCAGCCGTCTTCGCTTTCGCCGTCGCGCTCGGCGAGTTCGGCGCGAGCGCGTTCGTGGCGCGCCTCGACACCCCGACGATGCCGATCGCCATCGTGCGCCTGCTCTCGCAACCGGGCGCGGCATCGGTGGGTCAGGCCACCGCGATGAGCGTCGTGCTGATGGCGGTGACGGCGATGGTCACCGTGGCGATCGACCGGCTCCGCGTCGGTACCTTCGGCCGGCTCTGATGCGGCGCCGCGCGGAGCCGGAGGCCCGCAGCGAACCCGTCAGGCAGACGACGCGGGCGGCGGCGCAGTCGTCACCTGCACGACGGCGGGTTCGTCCGACGCGTTGCGGATCGTGAGCTCGGTGCCGGCCGGTACGAGCACCGCGTGCCACTGGCTCATGCGCGTGCGGCCCTTGCCGACCTGGACCGCGACCTCGCCCGCGAGCACCGACACGATCGCGTCGGATCCTCGGTCTGCGAGGGGGCCGATGTCCTGCGCCCCCTGCAAGCAGATGAGCTGGCTCCAGATGCGATCGGTCTCGAACAGCACCTCGGTGCGGGAAGCCTCGTCGTCGAACCGCACGAGATCTCTCATGTCGAGGGGCTTCATCAGCGCCCAGCTTATCGACCAGGGTCCGGCCTCGGCCTTCGGACCTCGCCATTACACTGCCCGGCACCACACGAGCCTGAAGGAAGGACACGACGTGACCACGTATTCCTACTCGAGCGAGTCCGCGGCCGAGGTCAAGACCGGCCTGCTGATCGTGCCGGTGTTCGAAGGGCCGAAGCCGGGGCCGGGGGTCCGTGAGACCGGTCTCACCAAGGCCTACGCAGATGCGAAGCACACCGGCAAGCGGGGCGAGGCGCTGCTCGTCACCCGCCGCGACGGCGACCGGTTCGCCGCCGGCGCTGTGCTGCTCGTGGGCGTCGGCAAGAAGGACGAGCTCACGGTCGAGACCGTCCGTCGCGCGCTCGGTCGTGCGGCCGCCACCGCGCGACGCTTCGGAACAGTCGCGACGACCTTCCCGCAGGTGTTCAGCTCGGCCAAGGCTGCCGACGCCGTGCAGGCTGCGGCCGAAGGGCTCGGGCTCGGCGACTACCGGTTCGACCGTTACCGCACCAAGCGCGACGACGCGGTGGGTTTGAAGAAGGTCGTCGTGCTGGGCAGCGCGAAGTGGCCCGCCGCGCCGTTGAAAGCCTCGGTCAAGCGCGCAGCGATCGTGGTCGACGCCGTCTGCTGGGCACGCGACCTCGTGAACACGCCCGCCGGCGACATGCCGCCCGCCGAGATCGCGCGCGAGGCCCAGCGCATGGCGCGCTCGGTCGGACTCACCTGCAAGGTCTGGCACGAGCGCCAGCTCGAGCAGGGCGGGTTCGGCGGCATCCTCGGCGTTGGCAAGGGAAGCGTGAACCCTCCCCGGCTGATCGAGCTCACGTACACGGGCGCAGGGAACGCGACGCCGATCGCGCTGACCGGCAAGGGCATCGCCTTCGACTCCGGCGGCCTGTCGATCAAAGACGCCAAGGGCATGGAAACGATGAAGGACGACATGGGCGGCGCCGCGTCGATCCTCGCCACGATGAAGGCGATCGCGCGCCTGAAGCCGAAGATCAACGTGATCGCGGCGATCCCGTGCAGCGAGAACATGCCGAGTGGCTCGGCGCAGAAGCCCGGCGACGTGATCACGCATCGTGGAGGCACGACGTCGGAGGTGCTGAACACCGACGCCGAAGGCCGCCTCGTGCTCGCCGACGCGCTCGCCTTCCTCGCCGAGCGCAAGCCGGAGCTGATCGTCGACACCGCCACCCTCACCGGGGCGTGCGTCGTGGCGTTGGGCACCTCGATCACCGGGGCAATGGGCAACGACGACGCGCTGATCCGCGAGCTGATCGCGGCGGGCGAGGCGACCGGCGAGCCGATCTGGCAGCTTCCGCTGCACAAGGAATATCGGGCGTTGATCGACTCGTCCGTCGCCGACATCAAGAACATCGGCGACCGGTGGGGAGGCGCGATCACGGCGGCGTGGTTCCTCGCGGAATTCGTGGGCGACACGCCCTGGTGCCACCTCGACATCGCGGGGCCGGCGTTCAGCGACCGAGGCACCGACCTCAGCCCCCGGGGAGCGACCGGCGCGCCCGTCCGCTCGCTCGTGCGGTTCGTGCTCGACCGGGCGGCGGCGTAGACAAGGCTGGCCTCGTTGAGCGACATCGAGATCCCTGCCGCGCAGGTCGAGGACTCCGAAGAGCCCGCCAAGGAACCGCGCACCGGGCCGGCGCTCGGCGTCTTCGCCCACCCAGACGACGCCGAGATCGCCGCGGGCGGCACGATGGCGAGCTGGGTCTCCTCGGGCCGTGAGGTACACCTGCTCGTGCTCACGAACGGCGATCGCGGTTCCCAGGATCCGGCGCTCGACCGGGCCGAGCTCGCGGCGGTGCGCGCCCGCGAGACCCAGCAGGCGGCGGATCTGCTCGGTCTCGCCAGCCTCCGCATCCTCGATCTTCACGATGGGGACCTGCAGAACACGGTGGAGGTGCGCGGACACGTCGTTCGTCGCATACGCGAGGTGCGCGCCGAGACCGTGCTCTCGGTCGACCCGACCGCCGTCTTCTTCCAGAACAGCTACTACAACCATTCCGACCATCGCACCGCCGGGTTCGTCGCGCTCGACTCGGCCTTCCCTGGCTCGGGCAACCCGCACTTCTTCCCCGAGCACCTGGGAGAGGGGGTCGCCGTTCAAGAGGTCACCGACATGTGGCTCGGCTGGACGAACGAGCCGAACCACGCCGAGGATGTTACCGCCACGTGGCAGACGAAGATCGATGCGCTCGCGTGCCATGAGAGCCAGCTCGCTGAGGGCATCCGCTTCTTCGAGACCTTCCTGCTCGCAGAAGCCGAGGAAGCCGGCAACAAGATAGGCGTCGCCCGAGCCGAGGAGTTCCGCCGTCTCGACATGAGCTGATGATCTTCTCCGCGTGACGGGCATTGGCGATCCGGTCAGGCAGCCGTCGAGGCGACGGACGGCATCGGTACGACGACGGACCTCGAGACCGCTGTGGAGGGGCGTACCCTCGCCACATGCTGCGACGCTTGATCTACCTGTTGGCCTTCGTCTTGGCTGGCATGCTGCTCCTGATAGCCGTCGTCGAACCCGAGGTTCGGATCGGTTTCGCTTTCCTCGCTGGCTCGATCCTGTCCGGCTCTTGGTGGCTGGCACGTCGCTTGCCTGCTCGCCCGGTGCCCACCCGCGAGCTACACGTAACCGCAGCGATCGCGCTCATCCTGGGGGTGGCTTTCGCGGTCTTGGTCCCATCGACCCGAGCCTTTTGCGACTGTCCGATACCCCTGGGGGCCCCGGCTGGCTCCTCCTGCAACTGCGCGATCGATCATCACATGGTCATGCGGGTGTCTGCCGCCTTGGCGGGCGCGGGTCTCGCGACCGCTCTCTCGGGATCGCGCGGGATCGAGGGGACCGTGAGCCCGGGGGCTAGGGCCGCATCGACCTGAGTCCAGGATCTCGTGGCGTCGATCGATGGGAGAGCGCCGTGGATGAACATGAAGGACAGAAATGGCTCGAACTATTCCTTTTGTTGACGCCTCGAGCCTAGAGACAGCAGACGCAGGTCCCGATCGCCGACGCGCTGGCGTCGAGAACGGCCCGAGCCTGTGCCAGAGCGAAGGCACCGCTCGCACGTGTCGGGCACCGGCTGGTCTTGCCCTGACGTAGGCTCGCGCGCGTGGCGAACCCGCACTTCGGCGAGATCGGCGACATCTGGAAGCACCTGGTGCTTGGCGATGTGCTCGATCGCGTGCGGCCCGCGAGGTATTGGGAGACCCACGCCGGGTCGGGCACCTATGTGCTCGACCGTTCGTGGGAGCGGGAGTACGGCGTGTTCACGATGTTGCGCGAGGCCCCTCGCGCTCCGGCGATCAACGCCTCGCGGTTCCTGGGGCTCGTGCGCACGCTGCCGCCGGGCGATAACGGGGCGCCGCGATATCCGGGCTCGCCCCGGCTCGCGATGGAGGTGATCGGCGACGCCGCCACCTACCTGTTCTGCGAGCTCGATCCTGGAAGCGTCGCCGACCTCACGCGCACGGCGCGCGCTCTCGGCTTCCACGACCTCGTACGGGTCGAGCGCGCGGACGGGCTCGCGACGGTCTGGGCGACTGCGCAGGGACTTGCGCCCGGCGCCGTTGCCGAGACGTTCGTGATGCTCGATCCGTTCGACGAGGCGGAGCGTTCCATCGACGACATGGATTCGCTCGATCTGTTCACGAGGCTCGCGGCGGGTGGCTTCCCCTCGGTGCTGTGGCGCGGGTACGACGATGTCGCCGGCCGCGACACGATGAGGGCACGCACGGTCGACGGGGTTTCGACGAGCACGCTCGACATCGAGACGGCGTTCCTTCGCGGGGAGACGACACTGCACCCCGGCGTCGGCGGTTGCGGCATGGTCCTAGCGAATGTGGCGGCGGACGTCGTGGACCACATCGAGCGGCTCGGCCGCCAGCTCGAGGCCTGTTACGACGAGGTCGTGATGCCCGACGGCACGCCGGGCTCGCTGCGGTTCGCGCGAACCGATCTCGGCTGAACTCAGGCCGGCTTCGTCGCCGTCACGAGGATGACCTCACGGAAGTCGTTCAGCGGGTCGGGGAACCGCTCGGCGAACACGGCCCGCGCCCGCTCTCGGAGCGACGCCCACCCGGCCTCGCCCAGCATGTTCTTGACGAATCGCCCGGTGGCCCAGACCTGCAAGCCGTCGAGGTAGTCGTCGAGCGAGTAGGTCCAGTGGTACTTCACGAGCTCGGTGCGCACGCTGCGAAACCCCGCTTCGTTCATCGCTTCCTCGACGGCGGCGCGCTTCTTGAACCGCTCGTGCCAGGGCGCAGCCTCGGCGTAGGCCGGCGCGAGCAGATCGCGGGGTACCACGCTCTCGACGAGCTCGCGCCAGGTCTGCTGGTACGCGTCGACGCCGTCGGCCCAGGTGGTGAATCCGATGCGTCCGCCCGGGCGCAGCACGCGGGTGATGTCGAACAGCACGGTCTCGACCTTGTTGAAATGCGCGAGCACGAATGAGCCGAGCACCACGTCGAACTGCCCCCGTCCGAACGGAAGGTCGATCGCGTGGGCTGCGATGACCGGCACCTTCGGCCGCTGACGGCGCGCGACCTGCAGCATGGCGACCGACTCGTCGATGCCCACGACCGACGCGCCCGCATCGGCCGCCGCCTGAGCGGCGACGCCGGTGCCGGTGCCCACGTCGAGCACGCGCGCGCCGTCGGCGAGCTCGAGCATCTCCACCAGGTCGCGCCCGACCTCGGCGAGCCGATGCGCGTGCACGCGCTCGTAGGTTTCGGCGACGTCATCGTAGGTTCGCCAGTCGTTCATGGGGGTCAAGCCTATCGGCCGACACTCACAACGCCGGACGCCCGAACGGCCACGCCCCGACGCCCCGGTACGCTGTCGAGCCGTATGCAAGGGGACACACGCTGACCGGCGCGGCCGGCTACATGGCGCTCGTGCTGGCCGAGGCGGTGGCCGGGGCGTGCGCCTTCCTGTGGCTCACCCCGTTGTGGAACGAGGTCAAGCGGGGCTTCTTCACGCTCACCACCGCGATCTTATTCGTGGTCTCGCTCGCCGCGTGGCTCTCGACGGGCGCCGCGCAGGTCGACGGCGACGAGGCCGGGCGCTGGTCTGCCAGCCTGGCGCTCGTGACCGCGGCCGCGATCGGGCTTGCGTTCGTGCTCATGCTCGCGAAGCGGCACCTGCCCGCCCGCGTCGCCGGCATCGCGGGCGTGATCGCCTCGATCGCCACGCTGGTCGCGATGGCCGGCACCGCGCGGCAGTCGTTCCCGATCGCGCTGTTCCAACTCCTCGCGGGGGCAGCGTTCCTCGGCTCGATCACCGATGGCCTGCTGCTCGGCCACTGGTACCTCACCGATCGCGGGCTGCGCCGCGGGCCCATCAACCGATTCACGACGGCAGCTACCATCGCGGTCGTGATCGAAGCGCTGGCGATCATCACCGGCGGCTTCGAGGGCGTGGAGAGCTCGGCCTCGCTCAACCCGCTGCTCACGGCCGGCGCACTGGCGCCCTGGATCGCGCTCGGCATGGTGGTTGCGACGCTGCTGATCGCGCTGCTCACCCGGGCGACCCTGAAAGGCGAGCGCGCCTCTGCCGTGCAGTCTGCGACCGGCTTCTACTACCTCGCGGTGGTCACGGCGTTCACGGCCGAGGTCGCCGCGAAGACCAGGTTCCTGGCGTAGGCGATGCAGATCGCGGTCATGGTCGCAGGAGCGATCGCCGAGATCGTCGGCTGGTGGCTCGTCGCGACCGGACGCATCGACATCTGGAAGCTCATGCCGGCGGTGCTCGGCGCGATGGGGGTGGTGGCGGTGTTCGCTCGCCCACAGATCGCGGCGGCCGATACGACGGCGACCTTTGCGTTCATGGTCGGCCTCGGCGCGGGCCTCGCCCTCTATCTCGCCACGCGCGTCTTCGTGTGGATGGCCGTGCACTGGACGCCGTTCCGCCGCGACGTTCTCGAGAAGTACGGGCAAGCGGGGTCAGTCTCGCTCGCGACCACGCTCGCGTTGAGCGTCGCGATCATGGTGCCGGCCGAGGAGCTGTTCTGGCGGGGCCTCTGGCAGGCTCGGCTCGAGGATTCGATGGCGCCGGCGATCGCGGCGTTGCTCGCGTGGGCGGCCTACGTCGGCGTCAACCTCGCGAGCAGGAGCCTGCCGATCGTGGCCGGCGCGGTCGTCGGAGGAGCCGTGTGGACCGGCCTCGCGTGGTGGACCGGTGGCGTGCTCGCCAGCGTCGCGAGCCATATCCTGTGGACGGGTTTGATGCTCGCGCTACCACCTGGGGCGGGGCGTCCGGCGCTCGAGGAAGGGACGGCCCGGTGAGCTTCCTGTCGACGGCGGTGCAGCAAGTGCTCGAAGACGGCCCGTTCTGCGCCGTCGCCGCCTCGACGCCTCGTGGCCCCCATTGCACGCCGCTCGTGTTCGCCTACTCGGGCGGGCGCGTCTGGCTCACCACGTCGCGGGGCTCGGTGAAGACCCGGGCATGGAAGGCCGACCCCCGCGTGGCAGGGCTAGTCCGTCTCGGCGAGCTCGCGGTCACCTTCACCGGCACGGTCAAGACCTACGACGCGCTCGACCGGAACACTTGGGGCGCGGCCGTGACCGGAGCGACGTCGATCGCGCGCGCCACCGGCCGCTTCAGCAAGAAGAACGCGAGATTCTTCGCCGGCTACGTGCTCGACGCCCGCCAGGTGCCGCTCGCCTGGACGCCCCCCGGCCGCGTGTTCGTCGGCATCGAGCTCGAGCGCACCGCGCTGCTCGACGAGGACGGCGTGCAGGAGGGCAGCGGACGCTGGGCCGGGCGGGCGGCGGGTCGGGCGACCTTCCGCCGGTCGAAGCAGGGTGCCGATCCGCTCGGCGCACTGCCGCCCGACGTGGCCGCCTCGCTCGGGCGCAGCGGCGAAGGCGCGCTGACCATCGCGGGCGCCCGCGGCCCCGTGGTCGTGCCGGTTCGATGGTTGTCAGAGACCTCGGCGCTGTACGCCGCGCTTCCCGCCGAGACCCTTGCTCTGGCCGACGCGGGCGCCGACTCTGCCGTGTCGCTCACCATCGACGAGGCGAGCCCGTGGCGCGCTCGCGACATGGCCGGCGCCATGGTGCAGGGAGCGGGAGCCTTCCATGTGCTCGACGAGCTCGGCTCGGGCGCGAAGTCAGCTCGCGCGATCGCCACGGCGCTGCATCCGGGGGCGGGCGCACTCGTGCGGATCACCCCAGAGCGACTCGTCTGGTGGAAGGGCTGGACGAGCGGAAGTGCTGCGACCGCATGACGACCGCCGAGTTCTCGGTCGAGGTCGAAGCCCCGCCCGAGATGGCGTGGCAGATCGCGAGCGACCCTCGAAACCTGCCCCAGTGGGACAAGCACATCGTGCGGGTCGACCTCCCCGAGGGCGGCATGCAGCCTGATGCGAAGTACGAGGTCGTCATGGGGTTGATGGGGGTGCAGACGACCGTGCACGCCACGGTGCTCGAGTGGGAGCCGCCGTGGCGCTCGAAGGTGAAGCTCTCCGGCCTGCTGGAAGCAACCGTGACGACCTCGGTCGGGTCGCTTCCTTTCGACCGGTCGATGCTCCGTCACGAGGTGAGCTTCCGGTTCCGCGGCCTGTTCGGGCGGTTCGGCGCAGCCGGGCTTAACGCGATGGGGGGCGCCCAGTTCGCGCTGCGGCGCGGCGTGCTGGCGCAGAAGCGCGAGATCGAGGATCGGGCTCGCGCGTGAGGTTCGACTCGATGGTCAAAGGCGCGGCGCTCGCCGCCGCAGCGGCCGCCGTGGGGTACGCCGCGCTCGCCACCGAGGCCGGACGGGCGGCCGACGCCGACCTGTTCGCTACGGTCAACCGAGGGCACGGCGGCGAGGCGGACCGCGTGTTCGCAGGCGTCACAGATCTCGGGTCGCTCTACGCCGTCGGCGCCGCCGCCGGAACGCTCGCGGTGATGGGTCGTCCACGTCAGGCGGCGCGGGCGTTCGCGGCCGCCGTCGTGACCTGGGCCGCGGGGCAGCGTCTGAAGAAGCTCGTCGACCGTCCGCGGCCCTACATCGCCGACCCCGGTGGCACCCGCGCGATGATCGCGCCGCCGATGGGCACGTCGTGGCCCAGTAGCCACCCGGCCGTGCTGACGGCGTTCGCGACGGTCGCGGGTCGCGGGCTTCAGGCGGGGCCGGTGGCGCGTGCGGGTCTCAACGCGCTGGGGCTCACCGTGGCGGCCTCGCGCGTCTACCTTGGGGTGCACTACCCCAGCGACGTGGTGAGCGGATTCCTCATCGGGCGCGCGGTGGCCGCGGTGTGGCCGCGGTGTGGCCGCGGTCGCCTCGGCCCTCGAACCAGCCCCCGATAGACTCCGACCACCGTGCTGCCTCTCGTGGCCTCGATCGGCTGGCCCGTCCTCGACCGCTTCCGCATCGGGGACGCGTTCGCCATCTCTCCGCATGGCATCTTCATCGCGATCGGGTTCATGACCGGCGCGTGGCTGCTCGGGCGCATCGCGCCGCGCTGGGGCGTGTCGCAGGACGACGTGCAGGGCGTCGTCTTCTGGTCGCTCATCGGCTCGATCCTCGGCGCGCGGCTGTTCTACGTGATCGGGCACTTCTCGGAATACGACTCGTTCGTCGACATGCTCAAGATCTGGGAGGGCGGCATCTCCCTGCTCGGCGGCATCGCGGGCGGGGTGATCGTGAACGCGCCGCGGGTGCTGCGTGCGGGCTATCGCTTCTTCCAGGTGGCCGACCCCGTCGCGCCGTCGCTCGCGCTCGGAATCGCCGTCGGGCGCCTCGGCGATCTCATCATCGCCGATCACCTGGGCAAGCCCACGAGCTGGTTGCTCGCCTGGCAGTACAAGGGCGGCACGATCGCCCCGCCGTTCTCGTGCCAGGACGAGCTCTGCCAGGCGAGCCTGCAGGGCGGACACCTCGAGACGATCGCTCGCGGAGGCGCGAGGCTGCTCGACGAGGCCGGGCGCGTGATCGCCCAGGGTGTCGGGGTGCACCAGACCGCGCTCTACGACATGATGAGCGCGGCCGTGCTGTTCGCCTTGCTGTACTTCGTGATCATGCGGAAGCCGCGCCGCGAGGGCATGCTCACCCTCACTTTCGGCCTCTGGTACGGCGTGTCGCGCATCGTCGAGGACTCGCTCCGCATCGACAAGAGGATCTTCGGGTTCACCGGCAGCCAGTGGACGGCGCTCACGGTGGCGACGATCTGTGCCGCGCTGCTGATCTGGTTCGCGCTGCGCCCCGACTCCGATGCGCCGAGTGGTGGTGGACCGCTGGTCGGCGACGAGCCGGAGCCGGAGCCGGAGCCGACGCCCGAGGCCGCCACGTGAGCAGCGTCGCTGCGCGGTAGTCTAGGCCAGACTAGCTCGTTAACAGCGAGAGCGGCTTGCCTACCTTCGTCTTCATCGCACGCACGACGGCCGCCGCCGCCTCTCGCAGCGCTTCGGCGGCCGGCGACTCAGGATGCGACACGACGATGGGCGACCCGGTGTCGCCACCTTCACGCATGGCGGGCATCAATGGCACCTGCGTCATCAAGGGCACGTCGAGGTGCTCGGCGGTCAGCCGGCCCCCGCCCTCGCCGAAGATCGTCTCGCGCTCGCCGCAGTGCGGGCACACGAACCAGCTCATGTTCTCGACGACGCCGATCGGACGCAGGTTCGTGCGCTCGGCCATCTTGCCCGCGCGTTCGGCCACCGTGTGCGCGGCTTCCTGCGGGGTGGTGACCACGAGCATCGACGCGCCCGGAAGGAACGATGCCAGCGAGATCGAGACATCGCCGGTGCCCGGGGGCAGGTCGCAGAGCAGGAAGTCGAGATCGCCCCAGTACACGTCGCCGAGGAACTGCTCGATGGCCTTGTGCAGCATGGGGCCACGCCAGATCACGGGGGTGCCTTCGGGCACGAAGAAGCCCATGGAGATCACCTTCACGCCGTGTCCTTCGAGCGGCAGGATCATGTTCTCGAAGCCGACGGGCGTGCCCGCGACGCCGAGCATGCGTGGCACGCTGAATCCCCAGACGTCGGCGTCGAGGATGCCGACCTTCCGGCCCTCGGCGGCCATCGCCGCGGCCAGGTTCACCGTGACCGAGGACTTCCCGACGCCGCCCTTGCCCGAGGCGACCGCGACGATCGACGTCGAGTCAGGGAACCGGATCTTCTGCTGGGGCGTCGGCGCGCCGCCACGCAGCGTCGAGACGAGTCCTTCGCGCTGCTGCTGACTCATCGGTGTCAGGCGAACGTCGACCCGACCGACCCCTTCGAGCGGCTGCACCGCGGCGGTCACGTCGGTCGTGATGCGATCCTTGAGCGGGCAGCCCTCGATCGTCAGCAGCACGTGCACCTCGACGCGCTCGCCCTCGATCGTGATCGATTCCAGCATGCCGATGTCCTCGATCGGCCGGCCGATCTCAGGGTCCATCACGTTTCGCAGCGCTTCGCGTACCTGCTCTTCGGTGACCACGGGGGGTTCCTTTCGCTCTAAGCTTGTTTCGCACGGTGTTGACCGTGCAAATCCATCATACGACCGGGAGTGCATGGTGCCGGAGCCGTCGCCGATCGAGGTCCACAAGGCGCTGGCCGACGGCACGCGCTACCGCCTGTACCGGTACCTGCGCCTGTCGGGCAGGCCCGTGTCGGTGCGGGAGCTGTCGATGCGCCTGTCGCTGCACGTGAACACGCTGCGGCCGCATCTGCGCCGGCTCGAGGACGCCGGGCTCGTGACCAGCGAAGCGCAGCGCGGTGTCGCGTCCGTGGGACGTCCGCAGACGGTGTACTCGATCGTCGACCGTGAGCAGCGGGAAGGACGCGACTATCGGCTGTTCGCCGACATCGTGGCTGGCCAGCTCACGGGCGCTCGCCAGCGCGATCGCGCGGTCGCGACCGCGCGCGAGTGGGGCGCCTATCTCGTGGGCCGCTCGGTGCCGAAGCCGGGCGCCAGGGGCTCTCGCGGTCCCAACCTCGCCGTGCTGCAAGAGGCGCTCGCCGAGGCGGGGTTCGACCCCCGTTTCCGGCGCAGGGGGCGGGACCGCGTCGACATCACCTTGCGCGACTGCCCGTTCCGGGATCTGCTCGACGAGCATCGAGAGCTGGTCTGCGAGATCCACCGCGGCCTGCTCGAGGGCATGCTCGCGAGCTCGAGCTCGCCGATGCACCTCGACTCGTTCGAGCCGCTCGCCGACCGTTCCGCGGTCTGTCGGCTTTCGGCCGTGCGCGACTGACCGGCACGGCCAGTGCCGCTGGAGACGGCGACCCCCATGGACCCCCGGACTGAAGTCTCGGCCCGCGCTGTCCGATGCATACAGGAGTACCCGGGCGGCGTCGGTCCGCCCGGCATGAGCACGTCACCGCGTCGGAGGAAGATGGTATGGAGCAGACGGCCACGACGTCGTCGGACGGCACGCCGATCGTTCCGGAGTTCAACGCCTGGCTCGAAGAGCTCGTGAACAGCGAGGGCTCGGACCTGCACGTGAAGGTGGGGTCGGCGCCGATGGTGCGGCTTCCGAAGGGGCTGCATCGGCTCGATCGGGATCCGCTCACGGGTATCGAGACGCAGGCGATCGCCGACGGCATCGTCCCGGAGGATCGCAAGCAGAAGTTCCATGACAGCGGCGAGATCGACTTCGCCTACTCGATCCCTAACGTCGGACGCTTCCGTGTGAACGTGTTCCGCCAGCGCGGCTCCGTGAGCATGGTGCTGCGCAAGCTCCGCTTCGGCGGCCCCTCGTTCGAGGAAGTCGGCCTGCCCGATGCCGTGCGCAAGATCGCCGATGAGCATCGCGGCCTGATCCTCGTGACCGGCCCAACGGGTTCGGGCAAGACCACGACCCTGGCGGCGATGATCGACTACATCAACAAAACGAAGCCGGTGCACATCGTGACCGTCGAAGACCCGATCGAGGTGCTGCACAAGGATGAGATGGCGTCGATCAACCAGCGGGAGATCGGCAACGATACGATGGACTTCCTCGTCGCGCTCCGCGCCGCGCTGCGCCAAGATCCAGACGTGATCCTGATCGGCGAGATGCGCGACACCGAGACGGTGCGCGCGGCCATCGCCGCCGCGGAGACGGGCCACCTCGTCATGTCGACCCTGCACACGGTCGATGCCACCGAGACCATCAACCGCGTCATCGACTTCTTCCCGCCGTACCAGCAGAAGCAGGTGCGCCTGGCGCTCGCCGGCACGCTGCGCGGCATCATCTGCCAACGGCTGGTGCCGACCGTCGAGGGCGGGCGCGTGCCGGGCCTCGAGATCCTCATCAACAACGGGCGCGTCGCCGAACGCATCTCCGACCCCGACAAGACGCATGAGATCAAGGACGTGATCCAGGACGGCGCCTTCTATGGCATGGTCACGTTCGACCAGTCCTTGCTCAAGCTCGTGCAGGAAGGCAAGGTCACGGTCGAGGACGCCTTCCAGGCGGTCTCGAATCGCCACGACTTCGAGCTCGCGATGCAGCAGGCTGGTCTGCCGCTGCCCGTGTGAGCACGAGGCGACGGCCTCATCGTAGGTGCACCCGCAGGAAGACTTACTCGCCGGCTTGGCGGCGCACCCTGGCGAGGCCCGCGCCAGCCGCCGCGCCGACCAGTAGTCCGATCGCACCGGCGGCGACCCATCCGTCTCCGCCCGAGGTGGGCACGGCCGACGCAGTCACTGGCTGGGCGGCGACATCGGCGCCTGAGGCGCCTTCACCGATCACGATCGAGCCGGACATGCCGGGGTGATAGCTACAGGCATAGGCGTAGATGCCATCGGTCTCGAACGACGTCGAGTAGCGATCGCCGAGTCCGAGGTCGTCGAAGCGACCCCAGTCGTTCGCCGTGATGTTGTGCGCGAAGTCGTCTCGGTTCACGAACGTGATGGCCTCGCCAGCCTCGGCGAACAACGTGGTCGGAGTGAAGCACGCGTCGACCATCTCGATGCGTGTGCCACGGCCCTCGGTGACGCCGCTGTGGCAACCGCCGCCGGCCGAGGCGGCTGTGATCCCGGCCAGCGTTCCGGTCAAGCCGAGCGCGACCACCGTCGCGACCCTGCGCGTGCGCTTCATCGACCGACCTCCTCTTCATCGAGTCCACAACCGCATACACCGGTGGGCGAGTGGAGGTTCCCGCCTAGCCGAGATCGATCGTCGGTTGCACCGTCTCGGCGATCACGATCGCCGCGCGCTTGGGCAGGGCGGTCTCGAGCCGGAACGTGAAGCCAGCGTCCTGCCAGATCAGCACGTTGCCGGTCACGAGCAGTCGCCGGGTCTCACTGCCGCTCACGAGCTGCAGCTCGTGTCGGCCGGTGGTCCAGAACGCGTCGAGACCATCGACGACGGCGCGGCCGAATCGGTTCGTCTCGGCGGCGACGAGCTTCGATGCCACCTCCCATTCGCCCTCGAACTGCATCAGTACGGCTCCGGTCTTGCTTCCGGCGATGATGGGAAGATCGTCGCGACCCAGGGGATACCAATGGGTCACGATGCGCACCGCGGTGTCGCCGGACTCGGGTCCCACCTCGGCTTCATCGAGCCACACGACGTCGGGCGGACCCAGGGTGGCCGGCAGCGCCGGTGGGAATCCAGCCATGGCCTCGGCCTTGTCGAGCGAGATCTCACGTCCCAGAACGGCTTGCGCGGCCACGTTCGTGGGCAGAGCCGTCGGACGGCCGGGGAACACTTCGACGGCGACGGCGCCGAGGTCGATCACGAACCTGGCCGCGAGCGCGGCGCCGGCGAGCGCGAGAAGAGCCGCGGCGATGACGAGCATCGCCCGGCGGCGGCTCGGCATCGAGAGTCTGGGAGCCACGAGAGAAGGTGTCGCCTCATGCTCCCGGATCGAGACGCCGACCGTGGTCGCGAGATCAGGTGTCGAAGGCCAGTCGAGGTCGATCGCCACGATGGCCGCGACGAGCTGCTCGTCGCTCAAGGCGTGCAGACGCTCGGTCACGATCCCTCGACCTCCGCGAGTGGGTTCGAGGCGAGCTCGGTGCGGAGCCTCACGAGCGCCCGGGACAACCGTGACTTCACCGTTCCCGGCCGTACATCGAGCGCCTCGGCGGTCTCGGCCTCGCTCATCTCGAACAAGTAGCGGTAGGCGACCACCAGCCGGTCTCGTTCCGGAAGCCGGTCGAGCGCGGCGACGAGCGCCTCGGCATCAGCCCGATCGAGGACCGCGGCCTCGGGTGACGGGGCCCGTTGCGCCGTGTCCGTCGAGCCCAGCCGGAGCGCAAGGCCATCACGTCTGCGTGAGGACCGGCCGCGGTTGCGTGCCTCGTTCGCCACGATCCGCATCATCCACGGCCGGAACGGCGCGCCCGGTCGGAACCGGGGCATCGCGTAGTAGGCCTTCACGAACGCTTCCTGCACGGCATCCTCCGCATCGCCCCGGTTGCGCACGACCAACCAGGCGACGCGGAAGGCGAAGGTCTGGTTCCGCGTCACCAGCTCCTCGAACGCGCTGACGTCACCGTCGCGTGCGCGTGCGCAGAGCTCGTCGTCCTCCGATGGCCGGCCCTCGATGGGGCTTGGATCATTCACCTCTCGCCCGTCATACACCAGCGAGCGTTTCGTGGTTCCACCGCGGGAAGGCGCCGGCGGACCGGCGCCCAAGGAAGTGTCGCGTGCCTTCCCGAAGGGCCGGCCCTACGCTACGCCTGCGTGCCCGGGGAGCCGTTGGCCGACGCGGCCTCGGCGACCGCAATGAAGCCCGACACGAGGCTCGTAAGCTCCATCGGCACGACGATCTTCGACGACGGCGACACGCCGAGGGCCTTCAGCGCTTCGAGATACTGCAGCTTCATCGTCTTGGCGTCGGCGCCCATCGCCTGCTCGTTGATCGTGTGCAGCGCGAGCGCGAAGCCTTCCGCTCGCAGGATCGCGGCCTGCCGCTCACCTTCTGCCGTGAGGATCGCGGACTGCTTGGAGCCCTCTGCGTTCAAGATCGCGGCTTCCTTGTTACCTTCGGCGACCGTGATCGCGGCGGCCTTCTGACCGTCGGCCTCGGTGACGACCGCACGCCTGGTGCGCTCGGCCGACATCTGCCGAGTCATGGCTTCTTGCACCGCGGCGGGGGGGATGATCTCGCGGATCTCGACGTTCGTGACCTTCACGCCCCAACGCTCGGTGACCTCGTCGAGCTTGATGCGCAGCAGGGTGTTGATCTCGTCACGCTTGGCGAGCATGTCGTCGAGCGGGATGTCGCCGATCACGGCGCGGAGCGTCGTCGAGGCGATGTTCAGCGCGGCGCCGGCGAAGTTGCCGACCTGCACCACCGAGCTCTGCGCGTCCATCACCTTGTAGAACATGACGAAGTCCACGGCGATCGGCGCGTTGTCCTTGGTGATCGAATCCTGCCTGGGGATCTCCAGATAGAACTCGCGGAGATCGACCGTGATGCCTTTGTCGACGAAGGGGATGAGGATCACGAGCCCCGGTCCCTTCTGACCGATCAGCCGGCCGAGTCGGAACACGACGAGCCGCTGATACTCCGGCACGATGCGGATCGCCTTGGCCAGGAACAGCACGACGAATGCCAGTACCACCACCAACGCGATCAAGGCGGGACTGATGTTCATGGGTGAGTCCTCCCTTCGTCGGCCGCCGCGGTGACGGCCGTCACGCGCTGTTCGCGCGCATCTGACGTTTCATGCTCCGCTCGAACCTCTTCAGAAGCATGCCCGAGCTCATCGCGGGCGACGGTGAGCACGAGGCCGTCGATGCGGGTGACCCTGATCGGCGCGCCGGCCGGGATCGCGGAATCGTCGGCCGAGGTGGCGCGCCATTCCTCCGACGAGACACGCACGATGCCGTTGGGGTTCAGCCCGGCGCCGATGACGGCACCGATGCGTCCGACGATCGTCTCGACGCCCTGTGCAGGAGGCATGCGCCGTACGCGGAGCACCTTGCGCAGCACGACCGCGAAGAACACCCCGACGAACGCGGCAACGGCGATGAGCGCGACGGGGGAGACCGAGACGCCGCCGGCGCGGTCGTAGAGGAACCAGCCGCCGAGCAGCAGGCAGATCGTGCCGGCGATGCCCCACACGCCGAAGCCGGGAGCGTTCAGCTCCACGACCATCAACACCGCCGCGGCCACGAGCAGCACGATGCCGATGAGCTGCACCGGCAGGGCGCCGAACGACACGATCGCCAGGATCAGCATCGCGGTGCCGATCGTGCCCGAGAAGATGTGGCCGGGCACGAGCAACTCGAGCACGATCAACGCGAGGCCGAGCCAGAAGAAGATGAAGGCGAGCGTCGGATCGAGCAACGCGTGCAGGAAGCCGACGAACCCACCGATGGACCGGTCCACGATAGGGGCATCGGCGGTCGCGAGTATGACGTCGCCGCCGTCGGCGAGGGTCACGGTGTCGCCGTCGGCGTCGGCGAGCAGCGCATCGGTGCTCGGCGCGATGACGTCGATCACGTCGTCGGCGAGCGCCTGCTCCGCGCTGATGCTCACGGCGTCGGTTACGAACGATCCGGCCACGTCGGCGTTCCGACCATGTTCCTCGGCGATCGCCCGGATCGACGCCGCAGCGTCGTTCACGGCCTTGTCGGAGCCGATGGCTCCGTCGATGCCGACCGGCGTGGCTGCGCCGACGTTCGTGCTCGGCGCCATCGCGGCCACGTCGCACGACAGCAGCACGAACGACCCAGCCGAGGCGGCGCGCGCGCCGCTCGGTGCGACGTAGCACAGCACGGGCACATCGGCATTCAAGATCGCTCGCGTGATCTCCCGGGTCGACGACAATAGACCGCCGGGGGTGTCGATCTCGATCAGCACGGCGGCAGCGCCGGCATCTGCGGCTTCCGTGATGCCACTCTGCAGGTAGTCGGCAACGAAGGGGTCGACCACGCCGTCGAGTTGCAGCCGCACGACCGACCCTTGCAACGAGGAGTCCTGCGCATGGGCGGGGGCGGCGAGCAGGCCGATGAGACCGAGGAACGTCAGGATCACCGCGATCGTGAGCCGAGTCTGGTGACTCCTGGTCGTCGTCATCATCTGTGTGTCATCGATTCGCCCCTTGTTGCAGTTCGGTTCTCCTTGATGGAACGCAGGAACCGAGCCTAGACGCCCGGCGAACCCCGTGCAGACATCGAGGCCGGGGTACGATTCATCGGTATCGCATCGGCCGGCCTACGAGTGGCCGGTGGTCATGGTTGCCCGAAGAACCGGGCAAGCCGCGATCGTCCGAGGCTCCGTATACCGGATACCGGAAGGAACACCGGGTGCAGGCACGCAACGACGGACCGCTCCTCCCGAAAGAGGAACAGCAACTGATGGAAGGGCTCCTCGCCGGCAACGACGATGCGATCCGCGCGATGTACGCGCGGTACGGCCGACCGATCTACTCGCTCGGCTACCGCCTGCTGGGCACGCGCGAGTCAGCCGAGGAGCTCACGCAGGACGTCTTCCTCACCGCGTGGCGCAAGGCCGGGCGCTTCGATCCGACGCGGGGACGCCTCTCGACGTGGCTTATGACGATCGCGCACAACCTCGCTGTCGACCGGCTGCGCCGCGAGACCGGCGTGTCCCGTCCGACCCTGGTGCTCGTCGACGAGGTGCCAGATGCGCCCGGGCTCGATGAGGAGGCCGTGCTGATCGAGCGCGACGCCGCGCTCCGAGCGCTGTCGTCGCTCACCGCCGCCGAACGACGCCTGGTGGTGCGTGCCTACTTCCGCGGCATGACGGCTCGCGAGATCGCCGAGTCGGACGGCATCCCCCTCGGAACGGTCAAGACCCGGCTGCGGTCGGCGATGATCAAGGTACGGAAGGCGAACGAGGGCAAGGAGCTCCTGTGAACTGCGTGGACGTACGCGAGCGTCTGGCGGAGCACACCGTCGCGGCGCTGTCCGCTCGCGATTCTGCGTCGGTCGAGCGCCACCTCGCCTGGTGTGCGGCGTGCCGCAAGGAAGCCGGTGAGCTGCAACGGGCGTCGGCCACGCTTGCCTTCGCCCTAGGCCCCGAGCCCGTGCCCGCCGGCCTCGAGGACCGAGTCGTCGAAGCCGTGCAGGGCGCGGTCGCACGGCGAGACCGGCGCCCTCAGGCGAGCCCTCGACGCAGCCGGCTCGTGCTCGTGGCCGCGCTCACCGCGGTGCTCGCGGTGCTCGGCACGGGTTGGGGCGCCGTGATGGCGGGGCGCGCCGCGCGATCGGACGACCTGGCGCTGCGCGAGAAGATCCGGAAGGACAGCGCCGTCGAGCGGTTCCAAGAGATGTTGAGTCAGATCGAGTTCGGCGACAACGAGGGTGAGGTCTTGATCGGCACGCTCGACCCGGTCACGCCAGGCGCAGGCGCCGGGAACGCGTTCACCATGGTCTCTCCCTCGACGCTCGACTTGGCGGTCGTGATGATCCAGAACCTGCCGGATGCGTCGCGCGAGCTGCTGCCGATGACCGTGCGTCTGAATGACGGCGACGAGATGCTCATGGTCGGACGCATCGAGAAGAACGACCTCGATGACGGCGGCGCCGGCACCGTGATGGCTGAGTTCCATGACCTCTCGGGGTACGACACGGTGATCGTGCGTGACTCGCTCGGACGAGTGGTCATGAGGGGAGCGATGGCCATCCGCGCGGTCGTCGAAAGCCCCACCCCGTAGCGCGGCTCGCCGCACCGGTACCTCTGCTCGCCTCGTATCCTGCGTTGATGCGCTTCGGTCTGAGCCTTCCGCACTACGGGTTCTCGCTCGCCGACGGCGCGCCGATCACCTTTGACGCGATGGCGGTCTGGGCTCGGCGGGCCGAGGACCTCGGATTCGATTCGCTGTGGATCTCCGATCACTTCTTCTACTCGTTCGCCCGCTATGGGGCAGACCCTGCGCCGATCGCGGCCGTCGAGCCCCTCACCGCGATCGCGGGGCTCGCGGCCGTGACAGCGCGCATCCGGCTGGGAACGCTCGTGTTGGGGGCGCCGTTCCGTCACCCGTCGATCGTCGCGAAGATGGCGGCAACGATCGACGGTATCTCTGGAGGGCGACTCGACCTGGGCGTCGGCGCCGGGTGGTTCGAGGAGGAATTCTCCGCGTTCGGGTACCCCTACGGCTCGACCGGCGAACGGTTCGATTCGCTGGAAGAGACGCTGCAGGTGCTTCAGGCGCTGCTACCAGGCGAGCCGGCGACGATGCAAGGATCGACCATCTCGCTCCGCGACGCCCGTCTCGTGCCCGCTCCCGTCCAACGACGCCTGCCGGTGTGGGTGGGCGGCAAGGGTGGTCCTCGGCTGTTGCAGCTCGCGGCGAGGTATGCCGACGGGTGGAACTCCGTGTGGCGATGGACGCCCGAGGCGTACGGAGCGCGGGCGGCTTATGCACGTGAGGCCTGCGATCGCATCGGCCGGGATCCGTCGACCTTCCGTCTCTCGGTGGGTCTGTACTCCTTGACCGGAGACAGCGACGAGGCGTTCCGACAGGTGTTCGAGCGGGGCAGAGCCTCGATGCCCGGTGGCGCGATGCGCGATGAGACCGAGGCTTCGTGGCGAGCCGATACCCTTTCGGGCACCCCACAGCAGATCATCGAGCGTGTGGAAGCGTTCGAGGCCATCGGCGTGGAGGAGATCGTCGTGGCGCCATGGGTGCTGCCGTTCACGGTTCACGAGCCGGATCAAGTGGATCTGTTCGCACGGAGCGTGATCGCCCGTCTCCGGGCCGCGCGCGCGAGTGCTTGAGGGCGTGCCGATGGAAGCGCTCGACGCGGCGGTCGAAGTGCTGCACGAGGCAGGCGAGCCGTTGCATTGGACCGTGATCCAGGATCGAGCCCTGCGAGCCGGACACCTGGATCCGTTCACGTCGCCGAACGTGCGACGCGAGTTGCTCTCGGCGCTCCGTCGGGGCGTCAGCGACGGGGTGCTCCGCTCCGCCGGCAGAGGCGTGTACGAGCTCGCCGCGCCGACGGAGCGTTGACCGGTTTAGGGCGACCCTCAGGCGGTCTTCACCTTGGGTGGACGACCGCGGCGCTTCGGCGTGGTCTGATCGGCCGCCGGCTTCGCGACGACGCCCTTGCGGCGGCCCGGTCGCGGCCTGCGCGCGCCTGCGACCAACTCATTGACATGGGTCGAGCACAAGTCCTTTACGTAGTTGCCCCGTGAGACCTTGATCGTGATCGTCTCAGCGGCTGGTCTCCCGCACGAGTCACAGACCAGGATCGTCTTCTCTGCCATAGATGCTCCCCCTTCGGACGACGTATCGAACGCGCGACACGATACCGCAACCGGACGCATTCTTGCCACGCCGAGCCGGCTGGTCGAGCCTCGTGCGCTGGCTAGGGTCGGTACGCGATCGGGGAGAACATCTCGAGTTTCTCGAAGCGGTGCTCGGCCTCGACCCAACGCACCGTGCCCGAACGCGATCGCATGACTATCGAGTGGGTCGTCGCACCATCGGGCCAGTACCGCACGCCTCGCAGCAGTGAACCGTCGGTGATGCCGGTAGCGGCGAAGAACACATCGTCACCGCTCACCAGATCGTCGGTGGTGAGCACCGCATCGATGTCGTACCCCGCGTCGAGCAGAGCCGTTCGCTCGAGGTCGTCGCGAGGATGCAGCCGCCCCTGGATCGCGCCACCCAGGCACTTCAGCGCTGCCGCAGCGATCACCCCTTCGGGCGTGCCACCGATGCCAAGGAGCAGGTCGACCCCGGTGCGGGGAGCGGCTGCCGCGATCGCGCCGGCAACATCGCCGTCGGTGATCAGGTAGACCCGGGCGCCGACGCTTCGCACCGCGGCGATCATGTCCTCGTGGCGCGGGCGGTCGAGGATCGTGACGTTGACGTCTTCGGGCCTGACGCCCTTGGCCTTGGCCACGAGCCGCACGTTCTCTTCGGGCGGGGCCGTCACGTCGATCACGCCGGCGGCCGCGGGGCCGGTCGCGACCTTCTCCATGTAGACGGCAGCGCCCGGGAAGAACATCGTGCCGCGCTCGGCGAGCGCGAGCACCGCGACGGCGTTGGGCTGGCCGTTCGCGGTGAGCCGCGTGCCGTCGATGGGGTCGACCGCGACGTCGACCCCGGGTCCGTCGCCGTTGCCGACCTCTTCACCGTTGAAGAGCATCGGCGCTTCATCCTTCTCGCCTTCGCCGATCACGACGGTGCCGTGCATCGAGACGGTGTCGATCATGAGCCGCATCGCGTCGACCGCTGCGCCGTCGGCGGCGATCTTGTCACCGTGCCCGATCCAGCGACCGGAAGCGAGCGCCGCGGCCTCGGTCACGCGTGCCATCTCCATCGCCAGGTTCCGGTCGGGCCGGTTCTCGCTCATCTGTGCCTCCTGATCGTCGTGCTCATCCTATCGGCGCGGGTGCCAAGCCTCGATGGGCGTACCACTCGAGCGTACGCCGGATCGTGGTCTCGATCGGCGTGTACGCGAGCCCCAACTCTCGTTCGGCGAGCGAGGCGTCGAAGCGATGTCCGTGCAGCAGCGTGCGCACGGTCTCGCGGCAGATGCGGCCGTTCTCGCGCCCCGCCACCCGCGAGAACGCGCTGGCCAGGACTCCGCCGCCGGCGGCGAACGCCCGCGGGGCGAACCAGGCGCGCCGCGGATGCCCCGACGCCTGCCGCAGCAGCGCGACGGCCGTCCGCACCTCGAGTGACGCCCCGCTCACGAGGTATCGGCGGCCGGGCACCCCTTCGCGCTCGGCCAGCACGTGGGCCGCGGAGCAATCCTCGATGTCGACCACCGAGAGCCAGGTGTTCACGAGGACCGGGAGGCGACCGTTCACGATATCGAGCAACAGGGTGGCCGATCCGCCCGTGCGTCCGGGCCCTTGCACCGACGAAGGGTTGACGGCGACGACCGCCAAGCCGAGCTCCTCGCCGAGCGCGAACGCCCGCCGCTCACCGAGGAACTTCGACCGCTCGTAGCTCGACATGAACGACCCGCGATGGGCCGTGTCCTCGCGGCCGATCGCGCCTGCCGGCTCCCCGATCGTCGTCGCCGACGAGGTGTAGATGAGTCGAACGATCTTGGCCGCGGCTGCCGCTCGCACGACCGAGGCCGCACCGTCGACGTTCGTGCGCATGATCGGGGCCGGATCCCGAGCGCACATCGCGTTCACACCCGCCACGTGGAAGACGGTCGCACACCCTCGCATACCGGTGAGCAGGGCACCGTGGTCGAAGAGATCGCCGCGCACCACCGTCGCACCGCCGGCTTCGAGCTCGGCGGCGCTGGCATCGGAGCGAGCGAGCGCCCGGACCTCGCGTCCGTCGGCGACGAGCCGGCGGAGCAACGCGCCGCCGACGAAGCCGGAACCGCCCGTGAGGAAGACCGGACCGCCCACCAGATCAGCGTCCCGGCGCCGAGGGGTCGGCGCGCCCGGGCTCCGCCGGGTCCGCCTGCCCGGGCTCCGCCGGGTCGCGGCGCGACAACACCGTCACGAATCGCAGGAGGTACTGCACCGCCGACACGATCGTGATCGCGGCGGCCCCCGCCATGAGCCACTGGTCGAGGTACCAGTCGCCGATGCGCACAGCGGGACGCCAGATCGCGATCGTGATCGCGACGAACTGCACGGTGGCCTTCCACTTCCCCCACATCGAGGGGGTGACGACGATGCCGTCGGAGGCCGAGACCGCACTGCGCAAGCCCATGATGAGCAGCTCGCGTCCCACGATCACGAACGCGATCCACGCCGAGACGCGACCGACCTCGACCAGCGCGAGCAGCACGCCCGAGACCAAGAGCTTGTCGGCCGTCGTGTCGAGGAAGCTCCCGAGCGTCGAGGTCTGCTTCCAGCGGCGTGCGAGCCTGCCGTCGAAGAAGTCGGTGGCCGCGGCGAAGGCGAACAGCAGCGCGGCCGTGAACGCGACCCACGAGGCCGGGTCGCGCGCGAGCACCATGCCCATGACCACGGGAGTGAGCGCGACGCGGAGGTAGGTGATGAGCTGCAGGAAGACGGCGGCGCGTTCGTCAGGGGTGCTCATGGCATCGTTCTGCGAATCGTACCGGGCTCGACCCGACGCTACGGATGCCCAAGCAGGTCGCGGACCTCGGCCGCCGTCGCACACCCGAGCGCGCGGGCGGCGAGGGCGCTCGCGTCTCCGAGCGATGTCGACCGCACCGCATCCTTCACCATCGCGATCGCCGGCGCAGCCATAGAGAGCTCGCGCACGCCCAGCCCGATCAGCAGCGGGGTCGCGAGCTCGTCGCCGGCGAGCTCCCCGCAGAGCCCGACCCAGCGGTCGTGCGTGCGGGCGCCGTCGACCGTGGCGGCGATCAGGCGGAGCACGGCCGGATGCAACGAGTCGTTCAGCTCTGCTACATGCTCGTTGCCCCGATCGGCCGCGAATGTGTACTGGGTGAGGTCGTTCGTGCCGATCGAGAAGAAGTCGGCGTGCGCCGAGAGCGCTGCGGCCGAGAGCGCTGCCGCCGGCACCTCCACCATGATGCCGACCTCCATCGCGGCATCCACGCCTGTCGTCGCGCGTGCGCGCTCGAGTAGCGCTCTCGCCTCGGTCAGCTCCTCGACGGTCGCGACCATCGGGAACATCACCCTCAGGGGGTGATCAGCGGCAACACGCAGCAGCGCCTGGAGCTGCACGAGCAGCAGATCGGGTCGCTCCAGGCCGAGCCTGATACCGCGCACCCCGAGGAACGGATTGACCTCCGGTGCACGCTCCAGGGCGGCGACCGGCTTGTCGGCGCCCGCGTCGAGGGTCCGGATGAGCAGTGGCCGACCTGCGAGCGCCGCCGCGGACACTCGATACACGGTTTCCTGCTCCTGCTCGTCGGGGAGTGACTCGCGGTGCATGAACAGGAGCTCCGTGCGGAACAACCCGATGCCGTCAGCACCCGCCGCCAAAGCATCGGTGACCTCGTCGGGTCCTCCGACGTTCGCGGACACCTCGATCGTCGTGCCGTCGACCGTGACGGCTGGCTCCGCGGCCCGTTCGAGCACGCGGGCCAGCTCGAAGGCGCGCGTACGACGTGCGGACTCGAACCGGGCGAGCACGTCGGCGGGGGGGTCGACTCGCACCTCGCCATGCGTTCCGTCCACGAGGAGGGTCCGTCCCTCGGGCAGGGTGAGCACAGACTCACCGACGCCCACCACCGCGGGGATGCCCAGCGCCCGGGCCAACACCGCCGCGTGCGACGTTGGTCCGCCATGTGCCGTGACGATGCCCAGGCACATCTCGGGATCCAGGCCGGCTGCTTCTGCCGGCGCGAGGTCCGCGGTGACCAAGATGCCCGGCTCGTCGAGTCGGGACGCCGGGATCGCGGCGCCGAGGATGCGCGCGAGCACCTGCGTGCCCACGCTTCGTAGATCGACCGCCCTCGCCCGCATGTACGGATCGTCGAGCGTGTCCCAGGTGGCCGCCACGTCGTCGACGGCGTCGTGCCACGCGCGGGCGGCGGTGACGCGGTGGTCTCGGATCGCTGTGCGGGCCGGTTGCAGCAGCGCCTCGTCCAACAGGAACAAGCGGTGGGCATCGAAGATGCGTGCCTCATCCTCACCCGCGCGCTCGGCGACATCGGCGCGCTGGCCCGCGATCGCTTCGGAGGTGTCGCGAAGGGCGAGCTCGAGCCGGGCGAGCTCCGCCTCCACGTCGGACGCCCTCTCGTCGGGCACATCGAGGGGAGGCGTGTGGAAGCGGCGCAACCCGCCGACGGCGATGCCCGGCGAGGCCCCGGTGCCGACGAGGCGGCCCGCGCCGATGCGCTCGGACGTGGGGAGCTTCGTGGTCGTGGGGGACCATGGTCCATCGGATGACGGCCGCTCGCGTTCGGCCATCGGCTCGTCGAAGCGGCGCGCCCCGAGCGCCTCCAGTGTCGCGATCGCGTCCGTCGCCGCCGGTCCCGACGCCCTGATCTCGATCTCGTGTCCCGAACGAACGCCGAGCGTCGCGACGCCGTTGAGACTCGCACCATCGGCGGGGCCGGCACCGGTGGTCAGGTTCCGCACGGTGATCGAGGCATCGCATCCCGCGGCGGTCTGCACGAAGCGAGCGGCAGGCCGTGCGTGCAGTCCATGAGGGATGTCGACGGTGATCACGACCGCTGCGGTCACGTCGGTCGTGCCTTCCACGACGTCGGCAGCGCTCGTGACGGCATCGGGATGGACCCCGAGGTGGGCGCTCTTGCTCGCGAGGCCGGACACCGCTTCGGCTGCGACCGCCTCGAGCGGCATGCCGAGCTTGGCGGTCACGGCCGCGGCGACCGCGCCTTCGACCAGCGGCGCCTCGCAGAGCAGGACCCGCTCGCGCCGTCCGTCGCCGAGTAGGTCGAGCGCCATCTCGGCCGAGAGCACCGCGCTGCCGAGGTCCATCAACACGAGCACCCCGTCGTCCGACCAAGCTCGCTCGATCGCCTGCATGACGCGCACCGCGTCGGTGCCGATCGGATGCTCAGGCCCGCCCGGTGGTGGCGGCGCCGCAGGGTCGTCGAGCGCGTCCAGCCCTCCGGCCGTCTCGAGCTTCACCTCGGGCCCGCCCATCTCGCGGGCGAGCTCGGCGACACCCTCTGCGATGCGGTGGCTGTGCGAGACGATCACGATGCCGACCACGCCCGACGCTCCCTCAGGCCCTCGACGCCAGCACGCCGATCAGCACGAAGCCATAGGCGACCGTCACGACCCCCAGGACGACGAGGGTGCGTTCCAGCAAGCTGCGCCAGCGCTCGGACAAGCCGAAGTCGAGCAACACCGAACGCAGCCCCAGCATCGCGTGCGCCGTCACGACGACCAGGAACACCCCTTCGATCACCACGATGATCGGCGTGCTGATGTAGTCGAGCACGTTCCGGTAGGTCCGCAGACCCCCGATGTCGTCCACCACGAAATGATGCGCCACCATGTGGATCGTCACGAGCACGAGCAGCGCCAACCCGCTGGACGCCGTCCACCGCCAGCTCCGCGAGCGGGTCGACCGTTCGGGTGACAGCGGCGTTTCCGTAGTCATCAGCCGTCCACCGCGAAGACGTGGAGCGCCGTATAGACGAGCAGGATCGCGCCGAACGCCATGAGCGACCAGAACAAGGCCTTCTGATGGTTCGGCACGAAGCCGCTGCCGATGAGCGAGAGCCGCGTGCCGTTCAAGCCGTGCACGAGCAAGCCGAACACGAGCAGCACGTCGAGCCCGAGGAAGATGGGCGTCGTCGCGATCTCGAGGAAGCCGCCCCACGAGCTCTCACCGCCGAGGAGCAATGAAAGCACGCCGAGATGCAGGTAGAGGTAGACGACGAGCCCGAGGCCGGTGATGCGGTTGAGCGAGAAGGCCAGGTGTCCGGTGCTGCGATTGCGCACGTCGAACCAGGCGACGGGGCCGGGCAGCTTCCGCGAGACGGGCCCACTCGCGCGGCGCGTGCGCAGGATCTCCTCGACGCCGGGGTCGCGCCGAGGTAGGGGGGTGTCTGGCCCACTCATGTTGACCCTTCGCTCGACGGCGGTGTGGACGCCTCGCGGCCCTGTTCCTTCCTGCGGCGCCCGAGGTCCTTTCGGAGCGACATGATCCGCTGGGCGGGGCGCACGTCGCTGGGGCAGGCTTCCGTGCATTCGAACGCGGCGTGACAGCGCCAGGCGCCTGCGTCCTGGTCCGCCCAATCGAGGATCGCGTCCCGATCCGCCCGGGGCTCCTCGAGCAGGCGTTGCGCGTATGCGAGCGCGGCAGGTCCGACGTAGGTGTCGTCGGTCGCGGCGACCGGGCACGCCGACAGGCACAGGCCGCACTCGATGCAGTCCTCGAACCGATCGAACGCATCGATCCCGTCGGGTGTTGCCGCCCCGGGCAGGAGCTCGCTCTCGCGCACGATGGGATGCGGCTCGGGGAACCGCGCCACGAACGGCGCCATGTCGGCGACGACGTCGTGCAGCACGGGGAGGTTCGCGATCGGGTCGACGGTGACCGTGCCTGAGACCTCCGAGATGGGGGTGACGCACGCCAGCCGCTCCCGGCCGTTGACGCGCACTCCGCACGTCCCGCACGACGCGTGGAAGCAGGAATGGCGCAGCCCGAGCGTCGGGTCGGCGTGCAGCTGGATCCACCGGAGCGCCTCGAGCACGGTCGTGCGTTCTTCGACCGGCACATCGTGCTCCTCCATGCGGGGCGCATCGTCGCCGCGCTTGAAGCGGTGCACGCGCACCGTCCGCGTCGTCGGCGTCGATCTGCCCACCGTCGTCATGCCGCGTAGGCCGCCGAATGGGGGAGCAGCAGCGTGTCGCGCGTCGCGCACGCCGCGTCGACACCGAGCTTGCGGCACACGAGGTCGGCGCAGACCTCCGCCATGCCGCGGAGCGTGGTGCCCTTGCCACCGGTGATGGTGACGAACCCTTCGACGCCGTCCTCGACGGCGTGGTCGATCGTCTTGAATGTGCGTGAGAGCTCCCGGCCTGAGTCGGCGTCGTCGCGTGAGCCGACGAGTGGCCGGGCCGCCGACCACGCTGATCGGAACGGTGCCTCGCGCACCGCGGGGACGAGCACCGAACCCTCCTCTACCATGCGTCGTACGTGATCGGCCGGCACGCCGAGCTCGTCAGGATCTTCGACGACCCAGGAGCTCGTGCCGACCACGGTGAGCGCGCGCTGGGGCACCAGGATGTCGCCGTCGCCGGAAGCGTGGAGCCGGTTCACCACCATGTTCGTGAGGCGTCCGCGCACGGCGAGCATCACGCCGGGTGAGGGGCGGATCGGCACATCGGCCCCGGCCATACGCGCCACTTGCTCCGACCACGGGCCGGTCGCGTTAACGACGAGGTCTGCACCGAGGCGCATCTCACGCCCGGTGACCAGGTCGCGCACGCGAGCGCCCGAGACGTTCCCACCCGCGAGTTCGAGATCGATCACGTCGACCCAGCTCAGGAGGGCGGCGCCATTGGCCTTCGCGGTCGCGAAGAAACGAAGCGGCATGCGCATCGCGTCCATCGTCGCGTCGGGCACGCGCACCGCGACCTTCAGGCCGGGGTTGAGCAGGGGCTCCAGCCGCAGCGCCTCGTCGGGCTGCAGCACCTGCGTGGGGATGCCCGTCTCGGCGCACCCTTCCAAGAAGGAGGGAAGGTAGGACATATCCTCGTCGGTCACGCCCACGAACAGACCGTCGTTCTCCTCGAACGATCCGGGTGCGATGCGACGCAGCAGCGTGTTCTCCTCGATGCACTCGAGCGCCGACTCCTTATCGCTCACGGCGTAGCGTGCGCCGCTGTGCAGCAGGCCGTGGTGGCGTCCGGTCGTGCCCGAGGTGAACTCGCCGCGTTCGACGAGCGTGACGCTCACGCCTCGCAGGGCGAGGTCGTGCGCGAGCGCGCCGCCAGTGCCACCGCCGCCCACGATCAGAACGTGTGGCGCTCCCGCACCGAGGCTCATCGGCGAATCATGCCACGGACCGAGCCGGGCTCAGTCCTCGTGCTCCTGTCCGCGGGCGAAGTCGCCGCGCTCCGGCGCGACCGGGTCGTCGTCCTCGTCGTCCTGCCCCTCGGCGAAGGATCCTTTCTGCACCTCCGCCGGCTCTTGATGCGCTTCCTCCTGGCCCTCGGCGAAGTCGCCATGGCGGTCCGCGTCCGGGTCGTGATCGGCCTGGCCTTCGGCGAACGACCCCTCGTGCTCGTCGTGCTCCTCGTGCTCATGGTGCTCGTCGTGACCATCGTGACCGCGGCGCTCGCTCATGACATGTCCCTTCCGAACATCAGGCGCTCACTCGACCCAGTCGAACGTGCGGGTCACGGCCTTCTTCCACATGGCGTACTGCTGATCGCGCGCCTCGGCATCCATCTGCGGCGTCCACTCCTTGTCCTTGCCCCAGTTGCCTCGCAGGTCGTCGATGCTGCTCCAGAATCCAGTGGCGAGTCCCGCCGCGTAGGCGGCTCCGAGCGCCGTGGTCTCAGCCACGGTGGGCCGGATCACCGGCACGCCGAGCACGTCAGCCTGTGTCTGCATCAGCAGCTCGTTGTGGACCATGCCGCCGTCGACCTTCAACGACGTGAGCTCGACGCCGGAATCGGCGTTCATCGCGTCGACCACCTCGCGGCTCTGCCACGCGGTCGCCTCGAGCGTGGCACGGGCGATGTGGCCGGCGTTGACGAATCGCGTGAGCCCGGCGATCACCCCTCGCGCCTCGGTGCGCCAGTACGGGGCGAACAAGCCCGAGAACGCCGGCACGAAGTAGACGCCGCCGTTGTCCTCGACGGAGAGGGCGAGCTCTTCGACCTCGGGCGCCGCCTTGATCATCTTCAGGTTGTCGCGCAGCCACTGCACGAGGGCGCCGGTGATAGCGATCGAGCCTTCGAGCATGTAGGCGGCGGGATGGTCGCCGATCTTGTACGCGACGCCGGTGATGAGGCCATTCTTCGACTGGACCGGTTCCGTGCCGGTGTTCAGCAGCAAGAACGATCCGGTGCCGTAGGTGTTCTTCGCCTCACCCACGTCGAAGCAGGTCTGTCCGAACAACGCGGCTTGTTGGTCGCCGAGGTCGCCTGCGACCGGAACGCCCGCCGCGGCGCCCACGGCGTCGCCGTAGACCTGGCTCGACGAACGGATCTCGGGCAGCATCGAGCGGGGCACGCCGATCGCACCCAGCAGATCGTCGTCCCAGTCAAGAGTCTCGAGATCCATCAGCATCGTGCGGCTCGCGTTCGTGACGTCGGTGATGTGCTGTCCTCCGTCGACGCCCCCCGTGAGGTTCCAGATGCACCAGGTGTCGATGTTGCCGAACGCGAGCTCACCTGCGTCGGCCCGCGCACGCGCTCCCTCGACGTTGTCGAGGATCCATCGCACCTTCGGGCCCGAGAAGTACGTGGCGACCGGTAGACCCGTCTTGTCGCGGAAGCGGTCCTGGCCCCCGTCGGCGATGAGCTCGTTGCAGATCTGGTCGGTGCGGGTGTCCTGCCACACGAGCGCGTTGTGGATCGCCGTGCCCGTCGAACGGTCCCACACGACGGTGGTCTCACGCTGGTTCGTGATGCCGATCGCGGCGAGGTCGCTCGCCTTGATGCTCGCCTTCTCGAGGCCGCCCGCGATCACCTCCTGGCAGCGTTCCCAGATCTCGGCAGGGTCGTGCTCGACCCACCCGGGCTTCGGGAAGATCTGCTCGTGTTCCTTCTGATCGATGCCCACCACCTGACCGCCGTGATCGAAGATCATGAATCGGGTGCTGGTCGTGCCCTGGTCCAGGGCTCCGACGTAGTCAGCCATCTGGGGCCTCCTCGTTGTTCAGGCGTCGCCGGCCCAAGTGTCGGCGACGGTGCGCAGCAACAGCGCGCTCGAAGTCGCGCCGGGGTCTTGATGTCCGGCGCTTCGTTCACCGAGATAGCTCGCTCGGCCTTTGCGGGCCACGAGCGGGATCGTGGCCTCCATGCCTTCCTCGGCGGCGTCAGCCGAGCGTCGCAGCGCGGCGGGCAGCTCCGCTCCGTCGGCGACCGCGGCGGCGAGCGCCTCGCGGGCGGGGATCAGCGCGTCGAGCATCGTCTTGTCACCGAGCTGTGCCTTACCCCGTGCCTGCACGCCCGACACTCCCGCATCGAGCGCCGCCGACCAGTCCGCGGCCGAGATCTCGCTCTTGCCAGCGGTCGCGCCGCCGATCTGCAGGAACAGGGTGCCGTAGAGCGGTCCGCCCGCCCCGCCCACCGTCGATACGAGGGTCATGCCGACGGTCTTGCACAACGTGCCGATGTCCCCAGGGGGCACCTCGTCGAGCTTGCCGAGCACAGCCTGGAGCCCACGGTCCATGTTGATGCCGTGGTCGGCGTCGCCGATCGCGGAATCGAGCTCGGTCAGGTACTGCTTGTTCTCGGCGATCGTCGAGGTGAACGTCCTCAGCCACGTCACCACGTCGTGGTAGGACACGCTCGCGGCCCCGCTCATCTCGGCGGCTCGCAACCCGTCGACCGGGCTTCGGCGGCTGATGATGTCAGGCGCCCCATCGCAACCCGGCGGTCTTCACCGGCGCATCCCACAGTTTCGTGAAGTCGTCGCTGAGCTTCAGCAGCGTGATGGAGCACCCCGCCATCTCGAGCGACGTGATGTAGGAGCCGATCAGGTTCCGCGAGATCGTGATGCCACGTCCCGACAGGAACCGGTTGAGCTCGCTGTAGACGACGTACAGCTCGATCAGCGGCGTGCCGCCCATGCCGTTCACGAAGGCCAGCACGTCGTCGCCCTTACTGAACGGCAAGTCGTCGACGATGGCCGTCGCCATCATGTCGACGATCTCCGATGCCTGCCTCATCCTCATGCGCTCGCGGCCCGGCTCGCCGTGGATGCCGACGCCCATCTCGATCTCATCATCGCCGAGCTCGAAGGTCGGACTGCCGGCCGCCGGCACGGTGCACGACGTGAGTGCCATGCCCATCGATCGGGCGTTGGCGTTCACCTCGCGGCAGATGTCGGCGACCACCTTGAGGGGCCGCTGCTGCTCGGCTGCGGCACCGGCGATCTTCTCCATGAGCACGGTCGCGCCCACGCCCCGTCGCCCCGCCGTGTAGAGGGAATCCTGCACGGCCACGTCGTCGTCGATGACGACGGATTCGACGTCGGTGCCTTCGGTGCGGCAGAGCTCGGCTGCCATCTCGAAGTTCATGACGTCGCCCGTGTAGTTCTTCACCAAGTGCACGACCCCCGCCCCACCGTCGACGGCCTTCGTCGCCGCCTCCATCTGATCGGGCGTGGGGGAGGTGAAGACCTCGCCGGGGCACGCGGCATCGAGCATGCCCTGCCCGACGAACCCCCCGTGCATCGGCTCATGTCCGGACCCGCCGCCCGAGATCAGGGCCACCTTGCCCTGCACGGGCGCGTCGGCCCGAGTGATGTAGGACGGGTCGTAGAACACCTTCACGAGGTCGGGGTGCGCCGCCTCGATGCCCTGGAGCGCTTCCCGAACGACGTTCGCTGGGTCGTTGATCAGCTTCTTCATGCTGCCTGCCTCACTTCCGTCGGGGGCACACGGGAGGGCACGCCCCCCCCGTGGACCGCTCTTAGAGGTCGAAGATCGCCTTGGCCGCGAGCGCCCCGATCACCCCGCCCGCGATCGGGCCAACGACCGGGATCCAGGAATAGGCCCAGTCTGAG
>Ga0180121_10000023_pt1 | contig 45627 bp, 45 predicted proteins | sample AntDrymUQ5402106_2_FD_129676 | JGI IMG/M metagenome (GOLD analysis project Ga0180121, IMG submission 129676) | Polar desert sand microbial communities from Dry Valleys, Antarctica - metaG UQ540 (21.06) (version 2) (version 2) | ecosystem: Environmental > Terrestrial > Soil > Desert | place...
CCTACGCACCCTTTAAACCCAGTGAATCCGGATAACGCTTGCACCCTCCGTATTACCGCGGCTGCTGGCACGGAGTTAGCCGGTGCTTATTCATCTGGTACCGTCAACCACATTAGAAAATATGGATTTCTTCCCAGATAAAAGAAGTTTACAATCCAGAGGACCTTCATCCTCCACGCGGCATGGCTGGGTCAGACTTGCGTCCATTGCCCAATATTCCTTACTGCTGCCTCCCGTAGGAGTCGGGCCCGTGTCTCAGTGCCCGTGTGACTGGTCGTGCTCTCACACCAGTTACTGATCGTAGGCTTGGTGGGCCGTTACCCCGCCAACTACCTAATCAGCCGCACGCCCATCTTCAAGTGCCGGAGCTTTAATTATAAAGTGATGCCACTTCATAAATTTATGGGGTATTAATCCAAGTTTCCCTGGGCTATCCCCCGCTTGAAGGAAAGTTGCGTACGTGTTCCGCACCCGTTTGCCGGTCGCCAGCATCCCTTGCGGGACCTGCTGCCCCACGACTTGCATGTATTAAGCCTGCCGCTAGCGTTCATCCTGAGCCAGGATCAAACTCTCCATTGTAAATGAGTTTTGATCGTTGGCGTTAAATTCTCTTAGAAAAATTAACGTTTGTATGATCTGTTATTTTGTCGCTACAAACCTTACCTCCGAAATAAATCGGAGTGCTATTGCTTCCAAACTTTCAAAGAACTTTATGCCGCATTTACGACACCCCATTTTTCATTGGGGCTGCAAATGTACAAGCATTTATTGTTTCAGCAAAAAACTTTTCTTCCTTTTTGGAAGATTCATTCCTGCTTTCTGAACTTTAACTTTCGAAGAACTGCCGCATTTTTTTTGCGGACTGCAAAGATAAGCCGGATTACTCTTTCTATCCAAGAAATTTTTAAGTTTTTCTCTTCCGACTTATCACCAGGAAATCCACCTTTCGAAAATGAAAATGTGGATTATGAAGTAGAAATAAAAACCTTTAATCCCGGAGGAAATATTCAGACAATTATCTGAAACAATTTTCAGAATACAGCACCAAATATGGGTTGAAGATTATTAATTAAAATTTAATAAATCCGGCTATTAAAAATCTTTTCAGCATTCATTTATCTCGAAATAGCTCTTCCGGGTAATACACCTGTATCAGATATAGTCCGTGCCCCGGAACAGAGAAATGTACGTTGTAATTATTTCCCTTTTCAAATATCTCTGAAAACTCACTGATCGTTAATTTTTTTCTTGCTACCTGCAACATTGTACCCGTCAATCCCCGTACCATACCTCTTAAAAAACGATTTGCCCTTACTTTATACACCAGGCATTGCTCACGTTGCTCCCATTCACTTTCAAAAATTTTGCATTCAAAATGATTTACCTGAGAATTTTTTTTCGAGAATGATATAAAATTATGTTGTTTTAATACGATAGCTGAGGCTTCTTGGAGAGAGGAAAAATCGAGACGATATGGGAAGTAATAAGCCAGCTTTTGTAAAAAGGGATCCTTCTTATGGTAGATACGATATTCATAACTTCTGGCGATTGCATCAAACCGACAATGTACATGCTGCTCTACCGGAATGATACGATTAATACAAATGTCGTCCGGTAGCAGGGAATTGATATTATAGATGATACGTGCATTTACTTCCTGATCTATATCAAAATGAAAGAAATTCTGCAAGGCATGAACACCGGAGTCTGTTCTTGAAGAACCCGTTAGATCAACCGGCTGGTTAAAAAAAATCTGTAAGGCTGATTCAATTTCAGACTGAATGGTATTGGCATTCTGTTGCTTTTGAAAACCAGCATAGTATGTTCCTTTATACCTGACATCCAAAAAGAATCGATTCATGTTACGAATGTAAAAACTTGTGCAGGACAGTAAAGAAGTCAGTTATTAAATAAGCTGCGGAATTTTTCAACGTACAATCGGTCTGATAAGAGATTTTCAAGTTTTCTGTAATTTTCTGAGTCGGAAATGAAAGGATAAGATGCCGCCAAAAATTCATACTTCCCCCCTTCTATATAAAACAATTCCGATAAGGCTCTGATTTGCCGGGCTGTAAAACATTTGTTTTTATAAAATTTGCGAGCCGCTGCAATTTTCTCCTGATCCTTTTTCTCTGCCAAGATTTTGATTCGAAGCTTGTCTACATCATGTTCAGAAGCAAAATTCCGGCAGTCGGAGTTTATCATTGAAATTTTCGGTTGTGATATTGTACTGTCCGATGTGATTGGCGGAACTTGTGTTACGGGTGGAGCTGTTTTAGTCGTTATGGGTGAATCTCTTTTATTAAGATCAGTAATTTCGGAAGGATCAAATGGAATAACAACATCTACCGTATCTATCACGAAAGAATCATTAATCACAAATATTAATGCAAGAAAGGAGGGTTTCGATTCCTCCCTAATTTTTAAAATGTTTGATTTTAATGATATAACGGGAGATATCCTTTCTCCCTTTACACTTGTGGTATCTTTAATTTTCGATGGAGTCGGAATATTTCTAAACACAGGTTCTTCTACTGATTCAGTCTTAGAACGTATTTCTATCGTGGTATCTATCTTTTTTGAAAGAACAGGAGAAGTTTTTGCTAAAAGAGTATCGGTCAATTTGGAGCTAACATCCTTTTGAGGTTGATTTCGGACATTCTTCGTTAAAGCCGTGTCGGAATTTAACTCGATAGCTTTCTGAGCGGAAGTATTTCCACGATGATCCCGGCTTACTGGATTCAATGCTAAAGGTGGTTCGGTTGAATAAGACGCTACAGTTGTATAGAGGACAGTTGTATCATTTACAATTGCTGCCATCAAAACAGAATAACTATCTGTCTTTTTTTTTATATCTCCGGCAGAAATAACTGCCACACTCTTCAACTTTGGTTTTACAAGTTGAAGATTTGAAACATTAAATAATAACCACCCCTGTTCTCCCATACTTTTTAATTCATACCCATGATCTTTCTTGTTTACGGATATCACAAAATCCAATTCGGGGAATTGATTCTTCGGAAACCCGATAGAAATTGTGTAGGTGCTGTCTTTTAATGCCGGAATTACGAGGTGACCTATTCCAGAGGCACTGTAAACCTTTTCCGAGATCCTCGCATAGAATTGCTGCGCGTTATTGTTTTGAATGAAGATAAAATATTCTTGTTGAGCTATTGAGGTAATCGACAGAATAATACCTACACATAAACAAAAGCAATGCAACCGGGTGATCCGTTTCATATTGTGACAAATCTACTTAATTGCTACGGGAGCCACGCCACTTATATAATTTTTTACTATTATTAACCAATACCGAACTTATCTTTACCAAAAACCACTTTTCATGTTCAAACAGTTTTTCAGCGTTGTTTTAGTTTTATTTTCCGCACAGTATTTATTCTCTCAGGAAGACTCAGAAAATCAGGATACTACATGGAAAGAAATGTATCGTGAAACACCTGCTAAAGTAAATGACCTCGTTCATACTAAGCTGGATGCAAAATTTGATTATTCCAACTCCTATCTGAATGGAAAAGTATGGATCACTTTAAAACCGCACTTTTATCCTACTGACTCCCTGGAGCTGGATGCAAAAGGAATGGAATTGCATAACGTAAACATCCTTAAAGGAAATAAACCATCCCCATTAAAATATTTATACGACGGAATGTTATTGAAAATAAAACTTGACAGAACATACAAACACTGGGAGAAGTATACAGTTTATATCGATTACACTGCAAAACCTGATGAATATAAAGGCAAAGGAAGTGCAGCTATTACAGATGCTAAAGGATTATACTTTATCAACCCAAAGGGAACAGAAAAAGACAAGCCCACACAAATATGGACACAAGGTGAAACGGAAGCAACTTCCGTTTGGGTTCCCACTATAGATAAACCAAATCAAAAGACCACGCAGGAACTTTCTATGACAGTCCCCGCTAAATATGTGACGCTATCAAATGGCAAGCTTGTTTCTCAAAAGCAAAATGCTGACAAAACCAGGACAGATACCTGGAAAATAGATTTGCCACACGCACCCTACCTGTTTTTTATGGGAGTGGGAGAATATGCAGTGATAAAAGATAATTACAAAGGAAAAGAGGTAAGCTATTATGTCGAGAAAGAATATGCACCAGTGGCTCGAAAAATTTTCGGTAATACCCCTGAAATGATAGCTTTTTTTTCAAAAGCACTGGGTGTTGAATACCCGTGGGTTAAATACGCGCAGATCGTGGGTAGAGATTACGTAAGCGGAGCGATGGAAAATACTACTGCAACCCTTCACCAGGAGAGCGCGCAGCAAGATGCGAGGGAATTAGTGGATGGAAACAATTGGGAAGGAACCATTGCCCATGAATTGTTTCATCAATGGTTCGGAGATCTTGTTACAAGCGAAAGCTGGAGCAACCTCACGCTCAATGAATCCTTTGCTAATTACAGTCAGGTATTGTGGGATGAATATAAATATGGAAAGGATGAAGGCGCCGCTGAAAACTATGGTGATATGCAGGGGTATATTCAAAGTCAAAGCGAGAAAAAAGACCTGGTACGTTTCTATTATAACGACAAAGAAGCGATGTTCGATGCAGTCAGTTATAATAAAGGTGGCCGAATCTTACACATGCTTAGGAACTACGTAGGAGACAGCGCATTTTATAAAGCGTTGAATATTTATCTTACAACTAATCAGTTCAAAGCTGCTGAAGCGCACCAGTTACGGCTGGCTTTCGAAGAAGTTACTGGTAAAGACCTGAATTGGTTTTGGAATCAATGGTATTTCAGCGCTGGCCATCCTAAGATCAACATTGATTATCTGTATGATGATAACGCTGGAAAAGTTCAGGTAACAATTAAACAAACACAATCCGGGGATAAAATATTTAAGCTTCCCATAGCAATTGATGTTTATCATGGCGATAAAAAACAACGATACCAGGTGTGGATCAAAAACCGTATCGATACATTTACTTTTAACTACCAGACGAGACCAGACCTGATTAATGTGGACGCTGATAAAATGCTTCTCGCTGAGAAAAAAGATAATAAAACTTTACAACAATTTATTTTTCAATATAAGAATGCGGGAACGTACCTCGATCGAAGAGAAGCTATAGATGTAGCTGCAAGAAATCAAAGTGAAGTCGCAGCTGTAGATCTGTTAAAAACTGCTTTGAAAGATAAATATTACGGTCTCCGGAATTTTACAATGTCAAAACTTGATCTAAAAAGGGATCAGGTAAAAAATCAGGTTGAACCCATCCTCGTTGATCTGGTAACAAATGATCCAAAATCTACTGTCAAAGCTACAGCGTTGGGTTTGCTTTCATCTTACAATAAGCCGGAGTATAAAAACATCTTCATCAAAAATGTCCGCGATTCATCATATACCGTTTCGGGTACTGCACTGGACGCCTTAATGAAAACAGACAGCCTGACGGCATTAAATGAAGCAAGGCGATTGGTTCGGCAACCTGCCAAAGGAAAACTTGTTGAATCTATTACAAAGGTTTTGATCAAATCAGGAGATGAAAGTGGATTCGATATGATTGCAGAAGCATTTGATAATATGCCATTATCTCAGGCAAAATTCAACCTTCTTCAACCCCTGAGCGAAATGCTGGGTAAAATTCAAAATACGGAAAATGTCAAAAAAGGAGTTGATATGATCATAGAATTCAGAAATGCTATTCCTGAACAATATGGATTGACACCAGTAGTAAATAATTTTCTGAAAAGTATTATCACTAAGAAAGATTCAGCTAAAGCAACAGCTGCAGATAAAACAAATTTGCAAGCCCAAATCGATTATATAAATGCCAAAATCGGGGAAGAAAAGAAAGGGTTCTGAGTTTAATTAAAAATGAAATCTCTTAATTGATAAAAGCCATTCGATTTTTCGAATGGCTTTTATTTTATTGCTCATTTCAAAAAAATAAAAATCTATTTCAAAGACTGCAACATCACACCAGACTTTAATTTTTAATTTTTAGTATTTACCAGCTACCGCCAGACCCACCTCCACCGAAGCCACCACCACCGAAGCCTCCAAAGCCGCCCCCGCCGCCTCCACCGAATCCACCGCCCCCACCTCCTCCGAATCCACGCCCTCCGCTTCCAAGCATTGATCCCAAAATAAACGGTGCAAGGCCGCCACGATATCCGCGTCGGCTCATAAAACCTCCTCCTCTTCCCCCACCGCCCCTACGATTGATTATGGAAAGTATAATGATGGCGACAATAATTAAGATAAGACTTCTTGGAAATCCCTTTCCGTTTGTACCCTTGTTACCATAGCCTTCAGGGGCTGTATATTCACCTGCTGCCGCCTTTACAATTGCATCCGTAGTTTTATCAAATGCTTCAAAATAATTGCCGGCTTTGAGCTCAGGAACCAAAAATTCCTGCGCAATGGCATTGGTAGTGATTGATGGAAGCGCCCCTTCTAAACCATACCCGGTGGCAATGAAATATTGTCGGTTGTCATCTTCTTTTCCGGTACTGACGAGAATCACAATTCCATTGTCAAATTTCGACTGACCGCCTACTCCCCAGTATTGTCCGATCTCAGTGGCAAAATAATCAGCAGAATACCCCTTGGTACCATTAACAGTTACAATAGCAATCTGGTTAGAAGTGGAATCATTGTATGCTATAAGCTTTCTTTCAAGCTGATTCTCTTCTTGAGGAGTTAACAGTTCCGCAAAATCATTAACAAGCCTGGGTGGATTTGATTTAGCGGGAAGCTTATCATGCGGAACCAATTGAGCATTCAGCAGATTTACTGATAAAAGGAAAAAGGAGACCAGACTGACTTTCAGCAAATATTTGCCCGATTTATTGAATCCTTGCATTATTCTTTACGTTATTTTCCGAATACCAGGTCATCAGGCAGTTCATTTTTATCAGAATCGCGACTGTAAGGAAAATGCGATTTGAGTGCCTGTCCGATGTCATTAACAATTTGTATGATGCCCTCGGCATAATCATTATGCCTGAAGTGCTGCAGCATTTTTGAAACTTCTTCCGACCAGAACCTGGAGCCAACTTTCTGATGAATTCCATTATCACCCAGCACTGCAGCCTGCCTGTCTTTCATGGCAAGGTATATCAGCACGCCATTGCGTTCGCGGGTTTGATCCATTTTTAGACCTGTAAAAATCTCAGCGGCCCGGTCGAGAGGATCTACATATCGACAACGCCTTTCAACAAACAAGCGAAGTTCCCCACTTGTTTGTTGTTCTGCCTGTCGAATAGCTGCAATGATCCGGTCCCTTTGTTCAGGAATAAAAAAATCCTTTTTCTTAGATAAAAACATGAAAGGGTTTATTTCTTGAAGTCTACATTAGGTCGCTCTTGCTCCGCAGCAGTAGCTTCAAAGTAAGGTTTTTCCCTGAAGCCCATCATGCCTGCAAAAATCGTATTTGGAAAATTTGTTACCTGGGTATTATAGCCTCTGGCCACTTCATTGTAACGGCTTCTCTCCACAGCAATTTTATTCTCTGTGTTTGAAAGTTCCACTTGTAAATTCTGGAAGTTTTGAGTTGCCTTTAAATCTGGATATCGTTCTGAAACTACGAGCAATCTGCTGAGAGCGCTAGTTACTTCACCCTGGGCGGCCTGAAATTCTCTCATTTTTTCTGGAGTCAGATTAGATGGATCAATCGTTACCTGAGTGGCCTTAGCCCGCGCTTGTATTACTTTTTCAAGCGTTTCCTGCTCAAAGTTGGCGGCACCTTTTACCGTATTTACCAGATTGGGTATTAGGTCTGCTCTGCGTTTATACTGATTCTCCACATTACTCCATGATTCATTGGTTTGTTGCCTCAAACCATTCATCTTGTTGTAGCTGCTGCATCCACATCCTCCCAGCAATAAAATCAAAACAACAATCACGATCAAAATCATATTTCGACTATTCATAACTGTAACTTTTTTTTTGTGAGTGCCAAAATTAACATATTTCAGAATTGATGACGGCTAAATTTTTACTACCTTCTAAATTCATAATTCCTGATGTTGAATTGTCAATCCCCTGCTTGAAAAAACCATTGTTGCGGTGCTGAAATAATTAACAATTATTAGTGAGAGAGTTTTCTTTTCCCGACCCTTTTTTACTCAATCAACTATTCATGAAATCAAATCTTCTGAGATATACAGCATTAAAGAACAAGGGGATTTTTATTTTTTTGTTTGCGGCGCTTTTTTGTCTTGCGAACAGTAAGAAGGAAAAGATATCTGAAGAACTTGACATTGATCACGAGATACTTCTTGAAAATCTACATCAACCATGGGAAATTATTTGGGGTCCTGACAACCAAATCTGGATGTCTGAAAGAGGGGGTCTGATTAGCCGCGTAAATCCCTTTACCAAAAAAAAAGTCGATATTTTAAAGATCGGAGAAGTTATTCCCAGAGGAGAAGGAGGTCTTCTGGGTATGGCCCTTCATCCGGAATTTAACACCTCTCCATTTGTATTTGTTGCTTATAATTATAATAGCAGACACGGTTACAGGGAAAAGATTGTTAGGTTCAGGTTTGATGGCAGAACGCTTGTAGAGCCCGTTATGCTACTTTCTGAAATTGATGCAGCGGGTATCCATAATGGATGCAGGCTGACAATAAGCCGGGATAAGAAACTATTCATTTCTACCGGAGACGCTGCAAATACTTCCTTACCGCAAAATACCAGAAATCTGAATGGAAAGATTCTTAGAATAAATCTCGATGGCTCGATTCCGGCAGACAATCCGAAGCCCGGAAATGCTATCTGGTCATATGGACACCGGAATCCACAAGGATTGGTATTTGTACATAATAAACTTTTCAGCTCAGAGCATGGACCCAATTCGGATGATGAAATAAATATTATCGAAAAAGACAGAAACTATGGTTGGCCGCGGGTAAAAGGTACATGCGAGGGTGCGGAGCGTTCATTTTGCACAGCAAATGATATTATGGAACCAATCAAAAGCTGGACACCCACCATTGCTGTTTGCGGAATGGATTATTATGACAGTAAGGCAATTCCGGGATGGAAGAATTCTTTACTGCTTACCACATTAAAACAAAGCCAACTATTACAATTAAAATTAAATGAAGATCAATCACGGATTTTAGAAACCAATATTTACCTCGATGATAAGTATGGCCGCTTGAGAGATGTTTGTATTTCAAATGTGGGAGTGGTATATGTTTGTACCGGTAACGGTAATAATGATAAGATTGTAATGATTACTCAAAAAAATAAAAATTGATAATTTGGAAGTACTACCAAACTCACAAATTATTTTTCTTAATCAGTACTTCACAGCAGTAATCCCAGGCAATTCTTTTCCTTCAAAATACTCAAGCAATGCTCCTCCGCCTGTAGAAACATAACTCACCTTATCGGCAAAACCAAATTGATTCACAGCCGCAACTGAATCTCCACCACCTACCAAACTGAAAGCCCCTTTATCTGTCGCTGCTGCCACAGCTTCTGCGATCGCTTTTGTACCCTCTTGAAATTTTGGCATTTCAAAAACCCCCATAGGTCCGTTCCATAAGATGGTACATGAAGCATCAATTACTTTTCTAAATGCCTGTATGGCTTTAGGCCCGATATCCAGACCCATCCACCCATCGGAAATATTAGTATTATCTGAAATTTTTGTCGAAGCGTCATTGGAAAAATCATCTGCAATTACACTGTCTTCCGGTAAATGGATCTTTACATTTTGTTGTTTTGCTTTTTCAATCAATTCCATTGCAATTTTAAGGCGTTCATCTTCTACCAGCGACCGACCTACTTTCGCATGTTGAGCTTTAAAAAAAGTATAAGCCATTCCTCCACCAATTATTATATGATTTGCTTTTCCTAAAAGATTTTCTATGAGTAATATTTTATCAGAAACTTTTGCTCCTCCCAGGATTGCAGTGAATGGTTTTTCGGAACTATTGAGCACTTTTTCAGCATTTTTTATTTCTGCTTCCATCAATAAGCCAAACATTTTCTGGGTGCCGGGAAACTCATGTGCAATAACAGCAGTTGAAGCATGTGCACGGTGCGCAGTTCCAAATGCATCATTTACATATATATCCCCCAGTGCTGCCAGCTTCTTAGCAAAACCAGGATCACCATTTTCTTCTTCTTTATAAAAACGTAAATTCTCTAATAATAATATTTGTCCTGGTTTTAGTTCATCTGCTTTCCTTTTCGCATCCTCTCCTATGCAATCATTTGCAAACTGAACTTCCGTTTCCAATACCTTACTTAGGTGCTTCACCAGATGTTTCAAAGAATATTTATCTGTGGGTCCTGATTTGGGTCGACCAAGGTGAGACATCAGAATAACTTTTCCCCCATCTTTTACAATCTTTTTGATGGTTGGCAGTGAAGCCCTGATACGGTTATCATCCGTAATTTGCATGCTTTCATCCAAAGGCACATTGAAATCTACCCGAACCAGGACTTTCTTGCCTGAAAAATTTACTGATGAAATAGTATTCATTGGAGCATTTTAATTCCAAAAGAGGATATAGAATCCGGACATTATTTTGAAAGTAATTTGGCAAAATAGTGGACCGTACGCACCAGTTGGCTTACATAGCTCATTTCATTATCATACCAGCTGACTGTTTTTACAAGTTGTGTTTCTCCAACGTGCAACACCTTTGTTTGTGTTCCGTCAAAAAGAGAGCCGTAAGTAATGCCAATAACATCAGAACTTACAATTTCATCTTCTGTGTACCCAAAGCTTTCATTGCTGGCAGTCTTCATTGAATTATTAACTTCTTCAACCGATACTTTTTTGCCTAATACCGTTGTGAGTTCAGTAAGAGAACCTGTAAGGGTAGGAACGCGTTGCGCAGTTCCATCAAGCTTTCCTTTCAATTGTGGTAATACGAGGCCGATGGCTTTGGCAGCGCCTGTACTATTTGGAACAATATTCTGGGCAGCTGCACGTGCACGTCGCAAATCTCCCTTTGCATGAGGAGCATCCTGCGTATTTTGATCGTTCGTATAAGCATGGACGGTGGTCATTAGACCGGCAATAATTCCATATTTATCGTCAAGCACTTTTGCCATGGGCGCCAGGCAATTGGTTGTACAAGAAGCGCAACTAATAATTGTTTCACTTCCGTCCAGAGTTTCGTGGTTTACGTTAAAAACTATGGTTTTCATTTCACCGGTAGCTGGTGCTGAAATCACCACTCTTTTCGCACCTGCCTTCAGGTGTGCTTCGGCTTTGGTTTTATCAGTAAAAAAACCGGTGCATTCCAATACAACATCTACCGCGTGATCCTTCCATGGTATCAATGCAGGATCTTTTTGTGCATATATCTTAACTTCCTCTCCATTAACACTTAAACTATTTTCAGACGATTTCACTTCCGCATCAAATCGACCCTGTGCACTGTCATACTTCAATAAATGTCCGAGAACTTTAGGGCTCGTGAGATCATTAATTGCAACTACCTCAATTCCTTCCATTTTATAGATTTGCCGGTAAACAAGTCGACCGATTCGTCCAAAACCATTGATAGCCACTTTAACGGTGCTCATAACAAATTATATTTATAATTGAAAAATAAGGATGCGAAACTACGACATTGATACATTAGATTTCTTATTTTTTGAAGAGGTAAGATTTTGCAGTATGGGTGTGAATACGAACTTTTTTCAGATTGAAAACCGATAAAAATTTGGAGAAAAAATCCTCAGCGACTATCTTTGCCGTCCCTAATAAAAAACGCCGCGTTGGTCAATCGGTTAAGACGCATCCCTTTCACGGATGAATGAGGGGTTCGATTCCCCTACGCGGTACTAAACATTAAAAAAGCTTTGTGTTCATGAAAAGCTTTAATGAATATCAACCTTCCTAGCTTTTTTATATATAGCAGTCTTCCTGTTACTTTTACAACATGATGGAAATGAAATTTTCCAGATGATTTATTTTTATCACATTTTACAATACTTTTTTTAATCAGCAAGATAACATTGTATCAGGCTTCATACTATCCATCATTCTTCGGTCCATCATTTCCTCGGTAATTTTGATTTCTTATAATACTCTCATGTCCATATTTAAAAGGCAATTGCACAATCTGGAGGTTGTAAACAGATAAATCAGCATTCGGAAACGCGAAAATAAAACGCCAGGTTCTTGTGAATTGATCTTAAGCAAGGAGGATAAATTCTAAGCGATTTATAATTGAGTTCGCTCCTTTTCAACCAAATTTTAACCTGAAAAGGAGTGACCCAATAGAGGGCTTTTGTGAATAAAAAAACCCCGCTGTTGAAGCAGCGGGGTACCCCTAAACCCTAATGAGAAAAAAATATTCCTTATTAATTAGGTTAAATATTATGCCAGAAATAATGATCGTTAAATCAGGTTTCGAAATCTCAGCAGCTTCAAGATTATCAACTCTTTGAGTAATATTTTCTACACTTGAGAAAAGTATTGCATTTTTGTCAACTGGCGTTCTTATTGATTGTTTAATATAAAATAATGTTATGGAATTTTTATTTCATTCAGTGTACCATGATGGAAACCGTGCAAAGTATTATAATGTGTACAAAGTTGATAACAACAGGTTTTATGCCGAATGCCATCATTTCAACCGTGTAAGGGCTTGTGAAGGTGATTTTGAAATTTTAAAAGAAGGGGAAGGCTGGAAACCAAGTGATGATCATTTTCAAAAGGAAGCGGAGCAGATCGGAGACGAAATCAGGAATTTCACCACAGCCTGACTAGAAATTCATATTTATTTTACCCGTTGAGTATTAACAAGGTAGGCGATTTTACTATGAAGGTCTTCCGGTCTGAACGGCTTATGAATGTAATCTATAAATCCTTTTTCCAGCAGGTCAATCTGCATATTGTCGTATACGGCTGCAGTAAATGCCACCGCCGGTATCTTGTCATTTAACTTCCTTATTTCCTTGAGAGCACTTGCTCCGTCCATTTCCGGCATTTCAAGGTCAATCAACATCAAGTTCACAGGACCGGTCTTGAACATTTCAACTGCTTCTTTTCCATTGGTAGCTTCTATCACTTCTATTCCCCATTTATTTAAAAACCGCTTCGCAATGGTAAGGTTCACTGGATTATCTTCTGCAATCAAAACACGAATCCCAATCAATGGTTCCAATTGTTTTGATTTATCGTCATTTATATATTTTCTAAGTTCATTTATTTTTAATTCAACAGTAAAGCGGAAACTACTTCCTTTCCCTTCTTCACTTTCAAGAATTAATTCACTGTTGAACATATTCAACAATTTTTTACTGATCGCTAATCCCAAACCAGTACCTCCATACTTGCGTGTAGTGTTAACGTCCGCCTGGATAAAACTTCCAAAAATCTCTTTATGCTTTACTTGTGGTATCCCAATTCCTGTATCAACTACTTCAAATAAGATAGTAGCTTTATTGCTAGATGAAAATATTCTTTTTGCTGAAAATGTAATATTTCCTTCGTGGGTGAATTTCAATGAATTTGCGAGTAGATTACTTAAAATTTGATTCAACCGCGTTTCATCGGTGACAAATTCCATATCAAGGTTCTCATCAATTTCCATAATCAATTCCAGACCCTTCATGGAAGCCTGTGAAGAAAATTGCCCTACAAGCAATTCAAGAAATTTTTTCATATTGAAAGGAGATTCCAATAAAACAAGTTTGCCTGCCTCCATTTTATTGTAATCGAGTATATCGTTGATAAGTGACATCATATGTTCGGATGAAAATTTCAATATATTCAGATGCTGTTGCTGCTCAGGTAAAAAATTCTCCTGCAACAGCAGATTTGAAGAACCGATGATTCCATTTAATGGAGTACGTAATTCATGGCTCATATTAGATAAAAACCTGGATTTAGCCTTTGAAGCTTCTTCCGCCTTTTCTTTTGCTTTCATCAATTCAAATTCAGCCAACTTGATTTCAGAAATGTCAAGGATGCTGATTTTTTTATAGCCTATTTTTTTATATACAAACGGCACAACACTTACATATCCAAGAAAATGCTTGCCGGTTTTAGTCGTAAAGGCCATTTCGCCATGCCAGTTTTTTGTTGACATGGCACTGTCCATGTGATTAAATCTTTTCACATGATCTTCTGTGAACCAATTTTCGATGTGGGTGCCTTCAATCTCCCTGTTTTCTTTTACTTCAAATAACTCAAGAACCCGGTGGTTACAGCTTGCAACAATATTTGATTGAGAAAAAATGATAAATACCCCATCGAGTGAGGTGTTAAAGATAGTATCACCAAATTTCTTCTCCTGAAGGATCGTTACTTCATTGTCTTTATTAACCCTTAATATGGCATAGCAAAAGATGAGCGTCATGAGAAGCGAAATCGCTAGGTTGCTCCTGTATAATTTAGTATATAATTCGTCATTAATGATTTGAATGTCATTGACCGCAGGACTTATCTGAATACAAATCATTAGTGAGATCACCGATATGGCAAAAACTACCAGTAATTCCTTTAAACTTCGTCTGATACTTACAACAAAAGTGAGGACAAGAAAATATGGGAAAAAGAATAAATATTCTCCTGCTTTAAGCCCTTCCACATAACAAATGATAATCAGGTACAGATTCAGATTTACCACCGCTACGAACCTTCCGATATTCAGCCAACCTTTTGATTTTAAATAATATGCGATCAAGAAAAAATAGGCAGAAGTAATGTTTATCAGCGCACTGATATAGAGATTATGGTAGAAATACGAAATAACAGCAAAAAAATTGATCAATAACGCCAGTAATACGAATTGGTTGAACCGGATTATCTTTTTACGCTGATCCCGGGAAATGGCTTCATTAATGCCCGAGTATACCACATCCCTGTAAATTAACCACCCTGCATATAATAATTTCCCTTTCATTGAGTTATTGAGTAGGTAAAGTTCTGTTCTCATAAATAGATACTCTTATCACTAACGTACTTATTGAAAAACTATTTCTATGGATGGCGGATTTTCCTGTGAAAAATACAAATTCAACGATAAGATAGACGTGCGTTTCCTGCATAGTCTTTATGAGGAAGATTACCCCTATATTGAAGAAGTATTCGGAACTACCTTAAAAGAACTTACCAACTCACAACTCCAGGTGGATGAGGCTTTCATCGCTGGTGATATTGCCGGCCTGAAAAAATATGTACACAAAATAAAACCGTCTTTCGGATTTGTTGGCTTGATGGAAACGCAGGAAATGTGCAGGAATTTTGAAGATGCCTGCCTGGCAGCTACAACTCCAGATCAATTATCGATTCCATACCAACAATTGAAAAGTTTGATGGAGGATAGCAGGAAAGTCATTGAAACTGAATACAAAAAATTAAAACATTTCAATAAAGGTATATGAGTCTTACATGTGTCATAGTAGAAGATTTACAGGTAGCTGCTGATTTCCTGGTCAGATGCTGCCAGAAATCGGGGCAGATTGATGTGAAAGGACATTTCACAAATGCTGAAGAAGCATTACTATACCTGAATGTAAATACTGTGGACATTATATTTCTTGATGTAGAAATGCCTGGCTCCAGTGGATTTGAATTGTTGGATCAGTTAATCTATTCTCCTAAAGTAATCCTTACAACTTCTAAAACTGAATACGCCTACAACGCATTTGAATATAAAGTAACCGACTTTTTAAAAAAACCGTTCACTTATCAACGTTTCACGGAAGCTGTACAAAAAGTAATTGACGCAGCTGAACCTGCTCCCTCTAACGGAACGAATGGAGAAAATCAGGGAAGTGATCACATTTTTATAAAAAGTGACGGTAAACTGGTAAGATTAAAATACGAGGACATCTTATATATTGAAAGCATGGGTGATTATGTCAAGTTTGTTACACTTGACAAAAAATATATTACACACAATACCATAAAAAGTCTTGAAGAAAAGGTCAATAAACAACTTTTCATGAAGGTCCACCGTTCCTATATTATCAATCTTTTGAAAATTGATGATATCCGCGAAAATGATTTATTCATAAAAGGTATTGAAATACCTATCAGTAAAGCACACAAATCGGAAGTCCTGCGCAGACTTAATATTATCTAATTACTCATCGAACGTTTTGGTCGATTCGTCGACGATTTTACCTCAGCCAACTAATTAATTTAGCCAACTGGCGATATATTGGCATTTTTACATACAATCTACCCTTTATCTCTTTATTACAGGACGGTTATTAAAAGCACATTGACACACCGTGGGTGAGTAACTAACCAAAACACTCACTAAACGATGTTTCAACTTACAGAACCAGGTCAAATGATCTGGTTTTTTCATGTTCAAACAGTAAAATTCGAGATTCATTGGAGAAACCTGACTGAGAAAAAATGCAAATATAAAATTTCTCAAAGAATGGTAAGTCAGGAAAACTTAACCAATTTCAAGACAAATATTTATTGAGAGTTTAAGTGAGTCCAATCTGATAATGTCTATCAGGAATTTCAATATCAAAAAATCCCTTTTTTAAAAGTCTCTCTCTGAACTGTTGCTGCACTTCGTATTCTCCATGTACCAGAAATAATTTTTTGACTTGCCTGGGGTCCTGACAAGCTAAAAACTGACAAAGATCTTCATAGTCACCATGAGCGCTCATACTACGGATTCCACCGATTTCTGCATGTACTTCGTGTTGTACACCAAAAATGCTGACTTCCTTCACACCCTGGAGCAATCTTCCCCCCAATGATCTCGGTTCACAATATCCTGTCATCAAAATTGTATTGCGGCTATTTTCTATATTATTACTGATATGGTGCTTCACACGACCTGCATCAGCCATGCCACTTGCAGATATGATGACACAGGGATTATTCCGGGAATTCAACAGTTTGGATTCATTAACTGAACGGATAAATTTCAACCCTTTGAAAGAAAAAGGGTCTATATCAGATTCTATGATTTTTTGAATGGTACGATTGAAATAATGTGGATATTGTTTTACAAGTTCCGTTGCTTCCACACTTAATGGACTATCCACAAAAAAATCCAGATCGGGAAGTCTATTTTCCATTTCCAGCTGATTCAACGCAAATAAAAGTTCCTGGGTACGTCCTACACTGAAAGCTGGCATAATCAACTTACCCTTTTTGATAAGACAAGTCTTTTCAATCCATTTCAGCAATGCATCAGGCGTAGTTAGCTGCACATCATGCAAACTATTTCCATATGTGGATTCCAGTAAAATGTAATCTGCCTGTGGAAATATTGCCGGCGATTTCAAAATTACGTCCCTGTAACGTCCAACATCTCCACTAAAAGAGACAATAGACAACACACCATTCTCGTTTATTTTTAAATGTACTGCCGCGCTGCCTATTATATGACCGGCATCTGTAAACAAAACCTGCAAGTTTTCATCTATCTTAAACCAACTGCCATATTCTACCTCCTGAAAATTCTTAAAGCATGCTTCAGCATCATCTTTTGTATAAAGGGGTTGAACGTATGGCAAACCGTCAGCAGACCTGCGTTTGTTTACATAATTTACATCGTCCTCCTGAATTTCTGCCGAGTCTTTCAATAAGACTTTTGCCAGTTGAAAAGTTGCCGGAGTGCAGAAAATTTTACCATTAAATCCGTCCTTAACAATCTTTGGGATCAATCCACAATGATCTATATGAGCATGGGATAATATCAAATGGCTGATTTTTGTAGGCTCAAATCCCCATTCTCGGTTCAACCCATCGGTATCTTTACCCATCCCCTGGAACATACCACAATCCATTAAATAATGCGAGCCATTTTTAAGCGTGATAATATGTTTAGAGCCAGTGACAGTGCGTGCAGCACCATGAAAAGCGATCTTCATTTCTGGAAATATGGAATAGTTAGAAAAATGGTGTCTATCTTATTCAGAAGTATTTTTCACCTTGAAAGACCAGGTAATAAAAAAAGTTGCTATTTCTTCATTGAACTTATTTAAGCCTACAGATTTTGCTACTACGATTTGTGCTTCGCGGGTAGAAACTGCCCGTCCTATAGCTAACTTAAAATCTATACCGTTATTGCAGGTAAAAGTTGTAACGGAGGTTGCCTTTTTATGAAAATTTGCTTCCACTTTTACTACTAGTAAGGATACAGACGGATTGCGTCTATAAATGTTTGCCATTGCCATTACACCGGTACTCAATTCCGCGGCCATGGCAAGACATGCAAAATAAGTTGATTTAAAAGGATTCGTTGAAAACCACCAATAAGGAACTGTAACCTGACATGATGAATCAGTTGCCTCTTTTACGCGAACACCTGCAAAAAAAGCACTTGGCAATTTCAATAATAGAAACATACCGCACCTGAATGAATCATTTGCGAGTTTCAAAAAAGATTCACTTGAATCTCCTATATCGATATTACTTGTACTTTTCAGGATTTTGCTTTTATCACGCGGGTCGGAATAATCAATAACTTTCACTACGGTAACCTGAAATGTTTTGCTTCAGATAATAGTTCAATAGATTCAGAAAAAATATTCTTTCGGAATCATTTTCTCTTATTGAAATAAAATTATACTATTTATCGATTAACAACACATGTTAAAAGCAAAAAGGGCCGCATATCAATGCGGCCCTGTACAATCTTATAATATATCCTATTTATACAATAAACCCGTCTATCAACACCAGCACTTCGGCTTTTGTCAAAGGCTCGTCAAATGATTCCGATGCTATTGCAGCTGTAATACCAGGAGCAATATTTGTTATTTGCACTCCAGCCTGAACTGTATTTTCTTCTCCATTATAATTACCCTGCACTACTGCACCAATACCACCGGTATCTTTTAAGGTAATCCAGGGATCTTGAGGTGCACCCATTTCTTTACGCATTTTCCTGACATGTGCTGCGTGTCTTGCTTCAACAGAATGAATCCGGAGAGCTGCAGTCAAAACATCATTATTACTTATCAAAGCGCCAGCCTGTCCTTTATATGCACGTACGCCGGTATCTTCCAGGGCCTGTGAAACGGAAAGAAACAACGGATAATTAATGAATGCATCTTTGAATGGACCTATTCCTGAACCATTTCCGCCTGAAAAATCAAATACTGGTTTTGCAACGGGAGTTCCGCCAAGAGTAGTAATGGTTGTTCTCAGAAAGGTAACGTGTGCGTTTTCATGAGCGGAAATTGTTTGAAAAGCCGCTCTTGCAACCCCTGCAGGAATCAGGTTCGCTGCAGCCAGTCCCTTTATATAAAATTCGGCTTCCAGATATTCCAGGGTTAAAGCGAAATTGAGTACATCAACTATAGCAGTTGAAGTTTGACCATATGCTTTTTTGAACATCCCTCCTAGAGCAACCGGAGCAGCAGCAAGTGTTATTTTACCTGCCATCTTTGCAAATCCTTTCAAAGCAGTTCTACGACCGTCAAGTCTTTCATAGACTTCCGGGTCTGCTTTTTCAATTTCATTTATTACATTATGAAAATTCATGATTTTAAATTTAAGAGGTTGGTAAATTGCTTGCATTCACCTTTGTTTTCAGGTAAGTGCCGGCGATGGTTAAAACTTCATTTGGTGTTCTCACAACATCGAGGCCGTTAGCATCGATAACACTGCTATCAGCAAAAGATCCATCGCTGATCAGATCGCGTATCAAAGCTGCATGCCTTGCTTCAACAGAAACAATTTTACCTGCAACCAACAAATTGTTTGCATCAGTAAGCAACTTTCCAGCTCCATTATAAGCGGAAACTCCCAGGTCTTCGAATGCTTTGGCTGTAGCGAGGACACTGTCACGACTGGAGAAATTAATAGAAGTGAAATTCACTTCCAATCCCTGAATTGCGTTCGCAGCCAATACTTTCTTAAAAAATTCACGGTGGGCAATTTCATGATCCCTGATGTCTGTAAGATATCCGGTTTCCGCAGCGGTAATATTAGTATAAGGGGTGCTGATCACCTGAATGTAAAATGCTGCTTCCAATTGTTCTAAAGCATAAGCATAATTCAACACTCCGGTATCGCCACTTCCTAAATTTACGCCGGTATTATTATCATCCTTTTTGCATGCACCAATGAAGGCAATCATTCCGGCTGATAGTCCTGCATAGCGGAGGAAATTCCGCCTGTTAACAGGAGCGATGTTTGTTTCTTTCACTGCATCCGTTAAGAGCAGCGAAGAATTTTTTGTAAGCATAATATTTCTTTTGATGGTTAAAAGATTGATTTCAATAGGTATCGTGTACCCAACGCTGCACATCTACGGAAATAGATGATAAGTAGTTTTGCTTATTAAAAAAAAATAAAACAATTGGGGAAATTGAAGGCAGATAACAAAACAATGTTTAACTATATTATATATATTATTCTGAATAGTTAAACACTATGGTGGATTGGTAGTAGAATTTTTCAGCGAGGGAACAGGTCAAATAAGTTCAACCTGGTTTCGAAGTAAATCTTCGAACTCATCACGCTTCCGAATTAATTTGGACTGCCCGTTTTCAAATAATACTTCGGCTGGTTTTAATCGTGAGTTGAAATTGGATGACATTTCAAATCCATATGCGCCCGCATTATAAAATGCCAGGAAATCTCCTTCTCGTACTTCATTGAGTTTTCTATCCCAGGCGAAAGTGTCTGTTTCACAAATATTACCTACTACCGTATAAATACGTTCGGGGCCTTCAGGGTTCGAGAGATTTTCAATAAAATGATATGCTTCATAAAACATGGGCCTTAATAAATGATTGAACCCACTATTAACTCCGACGAAAACGGTAGCTGGCGTTTGCTTTACAACATTCGCTTTGACTAAAAAATAGCCACTTTGACTAACAAGATATTTTCCCGGTTCAAACCATACCTGCAATTTTTTGCCGGTTTCTTTTTCGTAGACATTAAAGGCATTAGTCACTTTTTGTCCGAGCGTTTGTATATCTGTTTCTGAATCTCCGGGTTGGTAGGGTACCTTAAACCCACTTCCCAGGTCAACAAATTCCAATGAAGGGAAACGGGAAGCGAGGCTAAACATTACTTCAAGGCCTTCCAGGAAAACACCGATATCCTTGATCTCACTGCCCGTATGCATATGAATGCCCGTTACCGTAATGTTTGTAGACTTCACCACTCGCTCGATATGACGGATCTGGTGTATCGAAATTCCGAATTTGCTATCAACATGCCCAGTGGATATTTTGAAATTACCACCAGCCATTATGTGCGGATTTAACCGGATACAAACCGGATAACTGCTACCGAATTTATTCCCGAACTGTTCGAGTAAGGAAATATTATCAATATTGATGTTCACACCAGCTTCCTTTCCTTCTATGATCTCTTCCAGATCCACACAATTTGGAGTGAACAAAATATTCTTCGGAGCAAATCCTGCCTTTAAACCAAGTTTAACTTCATTGAAACTTACACAATCGAGTCCACATCCAAGTGTACTTATGAACTTAAGAATATTAATATTGGTAAGTGCCTTACATGCATAAAAAAATCTTGCATTGCATTTTTCAAAAGCTTTCTCGAGTTGCCCGAATTGTTTTGCTATTTGTTCTGCATGATACACATACAGCGGAGTGCCAAATTCATTTGATGCCTGTAATAATTGTTGATTCGAAAGTCCGTATGACATGAGACGAAGATAATGAACTGGATAAATTATTAAATAAGTGCACTGAATGACAAATTGCAGAAATGAACAGGAAGATTTTGAATAACAGATTTAATTTACCCCTGCTCCTTTTGCTCATCTTGTGGGTTTTCATCATTTCCACCTTCTACCAATACTCCATTCTCACTTACAACGAGGGCGGGTGAATCTGCTATTTCTTCAATCGCAGGAGGAATTGACGTGTCGGAAAGATCAGCAATGTTGCGCATTGTAGTCGGGATAGCCATAGCCTCATCGAATATTTCTTTCAATTTAGGCAAATCAGAAGGAGAATTGAGTCCGAAATAATCCATAAAAGATTTGGCTGTGGCATATACAAGTGGCTTGCCAGGCATTTCTTCATTTCGCCCTGTTATGATTATTAATTCTTTTTCTAATAATTTCTGAATCGAATAATCGCTGCTTACTCCTCTAATAGATTCGATATCGGCTTTAGTAATCGGTTGTTTGTAGGCAATGATAGAGAGGGTTTCCAGCGCAGCTGAAGATAATCTTTTGAGAAATTTATCACCATTGAGTTGGGCAACCGTTTTATGATATTCTTTTTTAGTGAGGAATTGCCAACCTCCTCCGATTTCTCTCATTTCAAAAGAGTAGAATTCAGATCTGTATTTTTCTACAATTCCCTCCAAAGCAGATTCTACCTGGTCCAAAATAATTTTGTCTTCCATAAAACCGAAAGCATTGTTGATCAACTCCGTAATATCAAGAGTTGTCAAAGGTCTGTCACTTGCAAAGATCAGTGCTTCAATGTGTGGGATAATGTTGCTGATTTCCATATGTCATGTTGATTTACTGGCCTTACATTTTATCCCTGTAATGCAGCCGCACCACTTACAATTTCTGTGAGTTCCGTAGTGATAGCTGCCTGTCTCGCGCGGTTATAGGATATTTTTAAATTTCGTAATAAATCATTTGCATTTTCTGTTGCTTTATCCATTGCCGTCATTCTGGCTCCATGTTCGGAGGCGTTTGCATCAAGGACCGCTTTAAATAATTGTGTATTCAGAATTTTAGGCATTAGTTCTGCTATTAGTTGTTCACGGTCAGGTTCAAAAATAAAATCTATCTTTTTACCTCCTCCTTTCTTTTCAATTTTTGGGATAGGGAGAAACCTTTCAACTGTGAATTTTTGTGTAGCTGCATTCCTGAATTCACTGTATACAAGTTCCACTACATCAAATTCTTTATTTTCGAATGCTTTCACTGCAGCTTGGGCTGCCACCTGCACATTGTCGAATTTCAATTGCTGAAAAATATCCTTATAGGTAGAATGAACCTGATATTTGTTTTTAAAAAAGTGTTCGTAGCCTTTCTTCCCAATGCTCCAAATCTGAACATTTCCCTTTGAAGCCTGATTAGCATACTTGTCTCTGATTGCCTGTTTGGCAAGCTTAATCAAATTGGCATTATAAGCACCACATAAACCGCGATCACTGGTAATGACTATCAATAAAATTTTTTCAGCCTGTCTTTCAGTAGCCAGACTGATACCCACCTCCCCTTCTGAGCTGCTGACAATATTAGATAACATTTCCTGTAGCTTTTGCGCATATGGGCGCATTTGTTGAATCCCTTCCTGGGCTTTTCTCAACTTTGCAGCACTTACCATTTTCATTGCCTTCGTGATCTGCTGTGTATTTTGAACAGATTTGATACGATTTCTAACTTCTTTTAACTGACCCGCCATTTGTGTTTTTTAACGCGGCAAAGGTAAGGAAAGTCCAATAGAGTTTATAGTTCATAGTTCCTTGTTACGCACTAAGAACTTTGAACTTAGAACTAAGAACTTACCTTTACGCGCTTCAAAACAATGACTGAAAAGTATAATGGCGAAAACTAAAAAGAAAGAGCTTCCGATCATTCTTATAACTAATGACGATGGAATTACTGCTCCCGGAATTAATAATTTGGTAGCGGCTGTGAAAGATCTGGGTAAAATAGTAGTAGTAGCACCGGACAAGCCTCAATCCGGTATGGGGCATGCAATTACAATTGGTCATCCCTTAAGGCTTCAACAGGTACAGGTATTCGGTGATATTGAAGCCTACCAATGTACTGGTACACCGGTTGATTGTGTAAAGCTTGCTGTCGACAAAGTACTGCACCGCAAGCCAGACCTCTGCCTGAGTGGTATTAATCATGGGGCAAATCATTCTATTAATGTGATCTATTCCGGAACAATGTCGGCGGCAGTTGAAGCGGCAATTGAAAGCATTCCATCAATAGGTTTTTCTCTCTTGGATTATAGTATTGATGCAAATTTTGACGGAGCCCGGAAATTTGCAAGAATGATCGTTCAGAAAATGCTATCCAGCTCAATGGACAAACATTGTATCTTAAATGTAAATATTCCTGCGGTAGATACTTTGCTCATCAAAGGAATTAAAGTCTGTCGACAGGCATATGCCAAGTATGAAGAGGATTTTATTGAACGCAATGACCCTCACGGTAGAAAATATTATTGGCTTACAGGTGAATTTATCAATTTTGATAAAGGAAAGGATACAGATGTGTGGGCATTAAAAAATAATTATGTCAGTATTGTTCCCGTACAGTTTGATCTCACTAATTATGTTTTAAAAAAGCAACTCGAAAAAACCTGGAAATTCTAAATGCTTAAGAAAGACAACCTAAAACTAGGATTATTGCTGGGATTTATAGCTCCACTCGTAAGTCTGGTCATTTATTATCTCGTAAAATTTTATCCCTTGTTTACTATTAATGATTTCATAACACTTATCAAGCAAAACAAAAACCAGATTACTGCGATCTCGGTTCCATGCCTTTTGCTCAATATCGTTTTGTTTACAATCTATATCAACTCACACAGGGATAATACCGCAAAAGGGATATTTGTAATCACACTTATTTATGCCATTCTGGCTTTATTATTAAAATTCAGTTTATGAGTTGTAGTTACATAATTTTATTACTTTGAATAAATAACTGCATGCGTTATTACATCATTGCCGGCGAAGCATCTGGTGATCTCCATGGAAGCAATCTTGTGCGCGAGTTAAAAAAGCTTGACCAGGATGCAGAAATCAGGTGCTGGGGTGGAGAATTAATGATGGCCGCCGGAGCTACTGTAGTAAAAGACTATAGAGAACTTGCTTTTATGGGCTTCCTGGAGGTGATCTTAAACATCCGCACGATATTCCGAAACCTTCGCTTTTGCAAAAAAGATATCGCCACTTTCAGGCCTGATGTACTGATCCTTGTAGATTACCCTGGTTTCAATCTGAGAATAGCGGAATGGTCCAGGCAACAGGGGATAAAAACCGTCTATTATATTTCCCCACAGGTATGGGCGTGGAAGGAAAGCCGTGTAAAACAAATCAAGCAAACAGTTGATAAAATGCTGGTGATTTTACCTTTTGAAGAGGAATTTTACAGGAAATGGGATTTCCCGGTTGAATATGTGGGTCATCCGCTTGTAGAAGTAGTAGATAAAGAGCTTGGAAATATGACCACTATAAATGATGGATCTCCTTTAAACGAGCCGAACATTATTGCAATTTTACCGGGAAGTCGCATCCAGGAAATTACAAAAAAATTGCCGGTTATGCTTGCTGTAACAAGGTTGTTTCCAAACAATACTTTTATAGTTGCAATGGCTTCTTCTTTACCAGATGAATTTTATGAACGTCATTTGAGAATATATCCAAAGGTCCGATCGGTGAGAGATAAAACATATACGCTGCTCAAACAATCTAAGGCTGCCATCGTTACTTCAGGAACCGCAACGCTGGAAACAGCTTTATTTGCGGTGCCACAAGTAGTGTGTTATAAGGGTTCCGCAATTTCTTACCAGATTGCAAAGAGACTGGTAAAAGTCAGGTTTATATCTCTTGTCAATTTGATTATGAACCGGGAAGTTGTAAAAGAATTAATACAGGACGAATTAACAGTTTCAAATCTCAAAAATGAGCTGGATAAAATTATTCACGATAAACTTAAAAGAAAACAAATACTGGAAGAGTACAATCTACTAAAGCAACTATTAAGGAAGGGAGGAAATGCTTCAGCCAATGCCGCCAGGTCTGTTTACGAACTTATAAAACCTTTTACCGCCGGAAAAAAAATACCCGTATAAGTATTACAATAATTGCCACTACAAACATCAGCAATGATAATCGGTTGATCCCATGCATATATTGCATCCATTGTGAATTCGGAGCATTCGGATCTCGTTTTCTGAGATAAAGATATTCTGCAATTTGTCGAAATACTCCCATCCTGCAAAGTTACCCATTCCCATTGCTGATTGAAACAGCAATCTTTTAAGCTTCCATTTTTTCTGTGATCTCTACCGGTTTTAAATCTGATGTTGCAGGGCCGTTAACAACTTTACCAGTGCAGGTGAATCGCGAACCATGACAAGGACAATCAAATGAACTTTCTTCTCCATTCCAATGTAAAACACATCCCAGATGAGGGCAAATGGCGGAAAATGCTTTCAATGATCCTTCTAAATCTTTGTACAGTGCAATTTTCTTTAATCCTACCCTGAGTATGGCACCTTCGCCAGGTTTAAGTTCTTTAGCAGAATCAATATCTCCCGAATTTAAAAAATCTGCATACTGAGCACCCATACTACCGATTTCTTTAAGATAGGTTCCTGCCTTATCAAAAAGCAATCGTGAAGGATCATATATTTGTTCCCATGGGTTTTCTTTGCCATTAATTAGATCTGTAATCAATATTCCTGCTATGGTTCCATGTGTCATTCCATTACCTGAATCACCGGTACAGATATAAATATTATTGTTACCCGGATTTTTACCAATAAATGCAAGATGATCTATTGGCTCCATTACCTGACCCGACCACCTATGAAGAACCTTATCCATTTCAGGGAATCGTTCCTTTGTCCATTTTACCAGCGCCTCATATCGATTTTCTTCCGGCAGATCTTCCTTATCTCCCTGACCTGTTTTATGATCTTCACCGCCGCTAATCAGCAAATAATTATCCCGGTCAAAATCCTGTACCCTTACGTAATGATAAGGCTGGGTATAATGTTTTGAATTCTGGTCTCCGGAATCCCACCATAATGCCGGTCGAATTGCTTTTTTTGGAATCAATGCGCCGATCACATAAGTACGAAACGGAAATTGTTTCGTATGCATTGTAAAAATGTTATTCACCGGAGTATTTGTCGCAACAACAATATAATTTGCCTTTATAAAAAATTTATTCGCCTTTACTCCGTCAGAATTGATTTCGGAAGCATGTGTCTCCGTAAAAATGGTTCCGCCCAAATTCGTGATGGCATCCGCAAGGCCTTTCAGGTACTTAAGAGGATGAAATTGGGCCTGTTTGGGATAATGAAGGGAAGGACCATCTTCTACAGCAATACCCGGTACATTTGAAAGAAGGAATGTTTCCAGCCCTGCACGATGCGTTGCTTTCAATTCTTCTTCCAGTGTTTTTCTTTCATCAGTCGGATGAAGGAACATGTATCCGTCCACGCGCCTGAAATCACACTCAATATTGTTTTCAATTACAACCTGTTCTACGAAATCGATCGCCGCCGTGTGACTGTTAGCTGCTTCTCTGGAGCCTTTCTCACCAAATACACGTTCAATATTTGAATATAAATCATCGAGCGCATTGACAATATGCGCAGTGGTTCTTCCTGTCTCTCCGCTTCCCAGGTATCCATCTTCTATCAGAATAACTTTTCTGCCCGATTTCAACAGACAATAAGCTACACTGAGGCCTGCGATTCCACCTCCCACAATGACAACATCTGTTTGCTGATCACCTGAAAGTGATTTGTATTTTAGCGGATCAAGCGAATCGATCCAGAAAGAGTGAGTTTTGCCAGAGGTAACTTTACCTTCAGATTCATTCGTAGCGGAATTATCTTTGATCATATAAAAGCATTAATGGAAATAATATAAACCTGAGTAAAAAAACCCGTGTTACCTATATATTTAGGAGTCAAAGGCTGGTATGGATGAAGGGTTCAATTAATTAGTTGAAAAGTTATCTAAATAGACCATTTGTTGACTATTCATTAATCTTGCAGAATATGCAATTAATGAATATAATTATCGAGATCTTTCAGGGTGAGTGGTTTTTCCCAAACTTTGAACGAATTTGAATTGCTGTCGGGCGTATTTGGCTGATATGCACTGATTAGATGCAATTGAAGACCGGGTCGTAATTCTAATAATCCAGCTGCTTTTTCCCATCCATAACCATCAGGAAGATTATTATCAAGAAATAGTATGTCAGGATTCACCTGTTGGAATTGCAACATTCCTTCCTTCAAAGTATGAGAATAATATACTTCATAATTTTTTCGGTTCAGATAGGTTTTTAAAAGCAGACATAAATCCACCTCATCATCAATTATCAGAACCTTCTTTCTGCTTTTCATACCTATTTATTATAGAAATTCTCTTACCAGCGACATGTCTTATCACATGTAGAAATTATTACACAGCTATGCAATAACTTGTGCTTTTTATTATTTCGTTTTAAGTATTAGCTCAGGCATGAAATTTAAACACATTGTATATGTTAAACTTAAATCATTAATTGTAATATTTAAAACAACCATTATGTCATCAACCTCAACAAAAGTTATTCTAGGGATAGTGGGCGCTGCTGCGGCAGGTGCAGTTATCGGAATGCTTGTTGCTCCTGAAAAAGGAAGCGAAATGAGAAAAAGAGTAAAAGATACTGCAAATGACTGGGCGTGCCAGCTTGCTGATCTTTTTGCTGAACAAAAAGAAAATTTACAAAATCTACGCGTTAAAGCCACCCGTAGTGCAAAAGAGATGAAGAATGAAGGTGAAGAACGCTTCAACAGCGTAAAGGAAAGTTTGAGCTAAAGGCGGGCCTGCTAGGCCTGCTTTTCTTTTATTTTAAACAAATAATATCAATGGAATCTCTTAAGCAAAGTGCGGAAAAATTTACGGAAAGCATTACCAACTATGCAGAAACTTATTATAAACTGACGGTTTTAAAGGCAGCTGATAAAGCTACAGGCATTGCTTCTGCAAGTTTGAGCGCTGTCGTGGTCCTTTTGCTTGGTATTTTTGTGCTATTCTTTTTAGGATTTGCGCTGGCACTTTGGTTAGGAGACTTACTAAACAGCCCGGCTGCGGGACATTTAATTGTAGCCATTATTTTTTTAGTTATTATTGTTACTGTCGTAATACTAAGGAAAAAGATTGTTTTTCCTTATATCCGCAACACTATCATTCGCAAGATGTATGAATAAGAAAATCACAACATACGATGAGCTAATTGAAGAAAAAAAGAGATTGGAAAATCTTCTGGTTCTTCATAAACACGAGATCCATGAAAATTGGGAAAATGTTAAATTAAGCCTGACTCCAGTTGGAAATACAGTTTCTTTCTTTGGTAAATTTGCCCAAAGAAACAAAACAAATCCTCTGTTGAATATGAGCCTGAACCTGGTAGGTGATTTCTTATTAAAGGGATTTTTTCTTAAAAAAGCTGGTTGGATTACACGACTGGTAGTGCCTTTTGTTGTTAAAAACTATTCATCTCATGTACTTGTAAATAACAGCCAGGGGATCTTAAACAAGATTAAAAATCTTTTCAGTCATCGACGGCAGAGTAATGGAAAGATGATAGATGTGACAACTGATTGGCCGCACTATTAAAGTTTAATGCTTGTCTATCGATACTTTTGCCCAGTCTCATAGCCTTCCAATCTTTCTAAAGCTTTTAAACAATCCGTACTTCATTATATTATCAACGTTATCCACCCGTGGTATCGTTTTTTTACATATTAACTGGTAAACCTTATACTTCAACTTTAAATATTTGAATCATGGAAAATAATACTTTTCCGGATCCTAACTTCAAAGGCCCGGATTCACAAAATCAAATTGTTAATCAGCAAGATCAGAATAATCCTTTAAATTCTGGACCCCGGGATATCGATAAAGGGATGCAGGGTCGTGATAATGAGGAGGAAGAAAGATTGACTGATCACTCATTCGAAAAAGAAGGATATGAAAGTCCAGATGAACCAGAGATAGATACTCCTTCTCCGAGGGAAGATTCAGGCCCGGATAGCACTGAGAAAAAAATTCCTAATTACTAGAAATTACGCTTTATAGATTATTTAGGATTATAGACCCTGGTCTGTAATCCTTTTTTATTCAATAAATGAAAGACGTAGTGAACATTAATTGAAATAAAATGAAAGTTGCAGATCCGCTGCACCTTTCATTTTAATTTGAATAGAATTTTTACACATTCCTTCTGAAACCACCTCCAATTAAAGAAATAAGGAATAATACGATGAAGATGTAAAAAAATATTTTTGCAATGCCAGCGGCTCCGGCTGCAATACCGGTGAATCCCAATAGTGCTGCGATTAAAGCAACCACCAGGAAAATAATTGTCCAACGTAACATAGATTATAGCTTTAAATATTAAAGAATAAATTCAGCTTTTTGCTATTCTTATTTTCTAAATTTCTGTGCCATCCTGCCAGCAAAAGTTGAGGAATTTATAATTTGAAGAATGAGCAACTATTTACACAAGCTGAGTAATGGATTTTAATATATTCGTAATCAATTAATTGTATTAAACCTGCTGGATTTTCGCAGTTATTCTGTCAATTGAAACCGGTACAATCATATGTATTTCGTTTTCTGCAAAAGACTTCATGATATTCACAATTGCCTCATGTTTTGCAAACATGAATCCAGGAGGTTGATGGTTATTAATCCAAAACCAAACTGCCATTCGTAACGCATTTTCATGCCAGCCTATAAAATAAATTTCAATTTGTTTTTCTTTAATAACACAATCCATTTTTTGAATAGCATCCATTGCTGACTTGATTGCTTTATCGGGATTGGTAGAAATGTTCAATGAAAATTCAAGTTCCACTCGCCGGTCTATACTTAAAGAATGATTGATCATTGCTTTTTGAAAGATTTCCCTGTTGGGTATCATCAGGTGCAATCCCTGAAATGTTCTGATCGTAGTGGTACGCAAATGAATTTCCTCAATATTTCCTATGTAACCATTTGTTTCAACAGTATGTCCCACTTCAAAAGGTTTTCTGAAAGCAATAAATACCCCTGAGATAAAATTAGCCGAAAGATCCTGGAAAGCAAATCCCAAAGCAAGTCCTATAATACCCGCTCCCGCTAATAACGAAGAAACAGCTTTATCCAACTGCAGGATGTCAAGTGCTATAAAGATTCCGATGAGAACAAAGATGGTAGAGGCAACTGTTGAAAATAAGCCGCTAATCGAAGGCCTTTTTGTAATACGAATAATCAATCGGTAGGTCCATCGCCGACTCGTTCTCGCAATTAAGAAAAAAACAGCTATTACAAGTAGGGCCAATAGCAGATTTGGAGTTAGCTTTACTAATTTAATACCCCAAGCATTTAATTTGTCAGCTATCAGCTGCCACCAGGAAATATATATCATCATCAATAAGATTTTAATGAGGCCAGCAATACCAAAGCCACCCTATACAAAATGAAAAAGAAGACAGTTAAAAAAACTCATTTTAAAAAAGAAATTTTATCAGAAAACGACAGGATTGCAGTAGTCAGTCCTAAATATCGTGCTTCTGGAAAACTAAACAACAAAGTGGCTATAATTACCGGAGGTGATAGCGGGATTGGCAGGTCAGTTGCTTTGCATTATGCAAAAGAAGGAGCTGATGTTGCTATTGTTTATCATCTTAGTGATGACGATGCAAAAGAAACTAAAAGGCTGGTTGAAAAAGAAAATAAGAATTGCCTGTTATTCAAGGGTGATATAGCTAAAGAAGCATTTTGCAGGAGAGTAGTCAAAGACACTTTTAAATTTTTTGGGAAAATTTCGATTTTAGTAAATAATGCCGGCATGCATGAGCCGCAAGATGATTTCATGAAAATATCAAGCAAACAATTTCGTAGGACATTTGAAGTTAATATGTTTTCGTTTTATTATTTTACGCATGAGGCATTACCGCTGTTGGATCCGGATGGCTGCATTATCAATACAGCATCTGTTGTAGCATTTCGCGGTAGTGAGCATTTGGTGGATTATGCATCCACCAAAGGTGCAATTGTTTCATTTATTCGATCTTTGGCAAAGAACCTTGCTCCTAAAGGCATTCGCGTGAATGGCGTGGCGCCCGGGCCAATTTGGACTCCTTTGGTGATTGAATCTTTTGATAAAAAACACCTGGAAGATTTCGGTAAAAAAACTCCTATGGGCCGTGCAGGATTTGCTTATGAAGTAGCGCCAGCATTTGTTTTTCTTGCCTCAGAAGATGCCTCTTATATAACCGGACAATTGATCCATATAAATGGGGGTGAAATAGTGGGAGGATAAACCATTTTCACTTTTTAATTGCTATCGATCTATTTATAGTAGAAATCTTCAAGATTTCGATATGAAACTGAGAAAGCAGCCTTTACAATTGAGTTACCTTAATCGATTATCATTTTTTTAAAAAAAATTATAAAAAAATGTAGAATTATTTCCTCAACCTATAAATATTTCCTACATTAGAGATAGTTGAAAATCATTGTCTTAAATCAAGCCGATATTTGATTTTCAGCAGATTAGCTCAACTGTTTAGAAAATTTGAAGACTTTGAATTTTTGGAGCCTTGATTGCAAATATTAGGATTCAAACCAAACCCTTCATGCTACACCAAAACTTATCCCAAAAACAGCAATTAAAGATATTGCCTCAACAGATTCAGCTCCTGAATCTTTTTCATCTCAATACGCTTGAGCTGGAACATCGGATACAGCAGGAAATAGAGGAAAATCCATTATTGGAAGAGACTCCTTCAGATGATGATATTGATCTTGAAAAATTGAATCGGGAATCTGTTCAGGATTATAAAGACATGGACGAATATATGTATGACGATATCCCAGATTATAAGACGGAATATGAAAATTATTTCAATAGTGAGAAAATCCCGGAACGCCCTATGCCGGAAACTACCGGCTATCGCCAAACACTGAAAGAGCAGTTTAAGTTTTTGTACAATGATGAAAATGAAATAAAGCTTGCAGAATACCTGATCGATTCTTTTACGGAAACCGGGTTGCTCGAACAGGAACTTGCAGATATGGCTGATGATCTTTCCTTTAAAAATAAATCCTGGTTTGAGGTTTCGGAGTTGGAAAATGTTTTACAAAAAATCCAAAAACTTGATCCACCAGGTATTGGGGCTAGAAGTATTCGGGAATGCTTACTTCTTCAATTGCAAAGGATGAACAGCAAGCGTCCGGATGTAAAAATGGCTTTTCGTTTACTTGAAAATCATTTTTCTGATCTGGGTTGCAGGAATATGGATAAGATTATGAATCAGCTGAACATTGATGAGGACGAATTGAAAATCGTGTTACAACTGATTGCTTCCCTGAAGATGAAACCGGTGACGGAAAGTACAGACAGCTTTCAGACCAATCATCAGATAATGCCTGATTTCGTAATTACACATGACGGAGATTATATTGAGGTGTCATTATATCGCCAGCGGTCCTCCACACTTCACATAAATCAATCATGGATGGAAACTGTCAAGAGTACAGAAGAAAATCAAAAAACTGATAAGGCTACCCGTCAATATTTACGCAACAAGTTAAATGCTGCCCAGTGGTTTGTTTCGGCCATTCGTCAGCGTGAGTCTACGATGCTCAAAGTAGTGAAGGCAATCGTTAAATTGCAATATGATTATTTCAGAGAAGGGGATATTAAGCTGATTAAACCTATGATCCTGAAAAATGTGGCTGAAATGGTAGGTGTGGATATTTCAACTGTTTCCAGGATTACCTGTAATAAGTATGTCGCAACCCCTTTCGGAACATTGCTGCTAAAAGATCTTTTTACCGAAGGTATCATCAATCAGCAGGGAGAAGTAATTAGTAATCGTGTCATTCAGACAGCAATTGAGGAAGTAATCGAAACAGAAGATAAACAAAAACCATTTACAGATCAACAATTGGTAGCAATCCTATCTCAAAAAGGATTTAGTATTGCACGGCGTACTGTAGCTAAGTACCGGGAATTGTTACAGATACCAGTAGCCCAAATGCGCGCATTATGGGCGTAAACAATAGCATATAAAAAGTAATTTCGAATCTAAACTGACTGTTTCATGCAAAAAATATTGGTAATAGATGATGATCGGGACATGTGCCTTCTTTTAAAACGGTTTTTATCCAAACATGGTTTTGATGTACTTGAAGCGAATACTGGAAAACGAGCCACAGAATTATTAGAATCAACAGAATTTCATCTCGTATTATGCGATTTCCGCTTAGATGGAACAGATGGAAAGACGATGTTGATTAAGATCAAAGAAAAATTTCCCCAACTTCCAGTTATTATCATTACGGGATATAGTGATATCAAAATTGCGGTGGAAGTAATGAAGCTCGGAGCTTATGACTATATCACCAAACCATTATTTCCGGATGAGATCATCTTAACTATTAAGAAAGCGTTGGACAAAACTGATCGAAAATCCATTCCCTCAAATAATGCTATCAGTGCTCCGGGCGAAGACAAAAAGGAAAAAAGGAGTAATATTATTATTAGTGGTCAGTATATTTTTGGCGACAGTCCTTCTTTCCGTCAGATCATACAGCAAATAGAACTAGTGGCACCTACTAATTACAGCGTTATCATATATGGAGAAAGTGGAAGTGGAAAAGAGGCGGTTGCACAGGAGATCCATAAACGCAGTAAAAGGAGTCATCAGCCTTTCGTGGCAATCGATTGCGGTGCACTTTCCAAAGAGCTGGCCGGGAGTGAATTATTCGGGCATGAAAAAGGTGCATTTACCGGCGCTTTAAATACAAAAACCGGCAGCTTCGAACTGGCAAATGGGGGCACCATATTTCTGGATGAAATAGCAAATCTCTCATACGATATCCAGGTGTCACTGCTGCGTGTAGTCCAGGAAAGAAGAATGCGCCGTGTGGGTGGGGTAAAAGATATCGATCTGGATGTAAGGATCATTATAGCGAGTAATGAACCACTATGGGAGGCTTCCAAAAAAGGAAAGTTTCGGGAAGACCTTTTTCATCGTTTCAACGAATTCAGCATGACAATTCCGCCATTACGGGAAAGGAAAGAAGATATAATGGTATTCGCAAAGCATTTTTTGAATCTGACTAATGATGAATTAAATAAGAGGGTAAAAAGCTTTTCACCAGAAGTAGAACAGATATTCAAAAATTACATCTGGTATGGTAATCTCAGAGAGTTGAAAAATGTAGTAAAACGATCGTGCCTGCTAACCGACGGGGATTCCATTGAAGTTCGGGCGTTGCCATTTGAAATATCAAACTTCAATAAACTCTCATTCGAAAATAATTCAGAACCGGCTGCAACGGTGGTACCTGCTATGCCGGTGGCAGCAGCTCCAGTGTATTCAAGAACAGTATTGGATGAAACAACGTTAAAGGCAGCCAGCATAGACGCGGAGTACGAAATGATCATTGAAGCTTTGAAACAAGCTAATTTTAATAAAAGTAAGGCTGCAAAGCTGCTTAATATCGACAGGAAAACCCTGTATAATAAAATGAAGCAATACCAGGAATTCAATAATCATTGACCATGAATTAAATTCGCAGCAAGTGAACGCTTCAACACATTCCTTTTTTTGAGTCGGCATTTTATCTCTTCAACACTGCGTTTTATTTTTAATTATTACAACTGAATTTTAGGGTATATATGCAGAACAATTATTGTTAAAATATATTTTTCCATAAGAATGGCACTCTCTGAGAACAAAATAAGGATCATGATCATTGATGACGATGAAGATGATTTCTTCATTACCAGCGAGTATATCAAGAAAATCAATGAAAATAAATTTCATATTGACTGGTGCTACAGGTATAATGAAGCGCTGGAGCATATGAAAAAACACGAATACGATTTATACTTCGTAGATTATTATATGGGAGCCAAAACCGGGTTAGAGCTTTTAAAAGAAGCTATCGATAATCAATGTGAAGAACCTGTTGTTTTATTGACTGGTAAAGGAACACAAACCATTGATAGGGATGCAATGCAGGCAGGAGCGATGGATTACCTGGTGAAATCAGATCTCAATGTAGAGAAACTCGAAAGGTGTATTCGTTATTCCCTGGAAAGGGCTGCTTCGCTCAAAGCTCTAAAAGCAAACGAAAGAAGGTATCGAAGCATTTTCGAACGATCTAAAGACGCAGTATTTCTGGCTACTCCTGACCTGGGATTCAAAGATGTTAATTATTCAGCATCCGATTTGTTACACTACTCAAAAGGGGAGCTGTTGCAAATGACTTTATACCAGCTACTCGATAATCCGGAAAATGAAATATTCATCCGGCAACAAATAGTAGAAAGAGGAAAATTGACCGATAAAGAAATTGAGTTGAGGACAAAAGATGAAGAGAAGAGATTTTGCATTCTCTCTTTATCCACCGAAACCGATCTTCATGGAATGCAGTATATCCATGGAATGCTTCATGACATCACCCACTTGAAAAAAGCTGAAAAAGCCACTCTTCAGGTTGAAAAACTGGCTGCAGCAGGGCGATTGGTGCGTACGCTGGCTCATGAGGTGAGAAACCCTCTTAATAATATCAATCTTTCTGCAGAACAACTTGTTCATGAGTTACAAGAAAAAGAAGATACAACGATTTATCTGGACATTATTCAACGAAATAGTAAAAGAATCGGCGCAATCATTACTGAATTGCTTAACTCATCCAGGCCTACAGAAATGTCAATGGAGAAAAAAGCATTGCAGGAAATCATGGATGAAAGTATCGCAGCTGCGCTGGACAGAATGACATTACAACGAGTAAAGTTGCAAATAAGATATATCGATTCACCTGCCTGGATTTTTGCCGATTCAGAAAAATTAAAAATTGCCTTTCTGAATATTATTATCAATGCAATTGAAGCAATGCCTGAAGATAGCGGGAAACTGAATATAATTATTGATACAGAACTTGAACAACACCTGGTGAAAATTGCGGATAACGGAAATGGTATCAGTGAAGAAAACCTTTCCAGATTATTTGAACCCTATTTCACTTCAAAAAGAAATGGTATGGGTCTTGGATTGGCGACAACATTAAATATATTACAATCGCATAAAGCGCATATTGAAGTAGCGTCTGCACTTAACAAAGGAACACACTTTACAATAACCTTTCCCGCCGCTGATGCGAGTCAATAATAGTTTCGTTATTTTATCTCCTGACCTATCAAATAAATTTTCTATTGACAAATAAAAAAGCCCCGCAGATTGCGGGGCGTTGGCGTTTTAACCGTCCATGATTTAAAAACCAAATCCGATATATAGCGTAAGTGCACTATTTTTTGCATTCTGTAATAGTTGACCTCCCAGACTGCCAGCATCTCCAACTTCATTTAATCCATAATTATACCGGGCACCGATGGTAAAATTCTGAACGTCTACTCCGAATCCACCGACAAGACCGTAATCAAAACGGTTAAAATCTTCGGAATTTAATTCTGTTATACTATTGGTGTTTCCTTCGTTATCTACATCTTTCACGTTGGCTGATGCCATATAAGCAAAATAACCACCTCCATGTAAATTGAAATTTTTTGCGAGATTGATCACCGCAAGAACAGGCACTTCCATATAATTCAAGTTAAATCTGTATTCTCCCGTACTCAGGAGATTATTGTATTTGATCTTCGATCCTTTGCTGGAAAATAACAACTCAGGTTGAATGGATAAACCCCGGGTGACAGGGATTTTAGCAAGAAGACCAATATTCAATCCGACTTTTAAATTTTCATCTTCCACATCATCTACATACAGGTTTGAAAGGTTAATACCTCCCTTTATTCCAAACTTAGGAGAGACACTGTATTCGCCAGTGGTTTGTTGCTCCTGACCAAATAATAAACCACCGAATAGAAGCCCAAAAAAGAGGGAATACACAACCCTGGAATTCATATAGGATTTTGATTAAATGGCTTAAAATACCATTCCCATTGAAAATCAACTCTCTTTTGAATGAAATACACTATGTTTCGTAGAACTAATTCTACAGTTGAGCTTAATTTTTTTTAGCATTGGCATAAAAGTTTTAAATTATACCTAAAACGTTTTTTTATGAGATCCATTTGGACAGGCGCCATCGGTTTTGGGCTAGTTAACATTCCAGTGAAGTTATATAGTGCAATACAGGAAAGCTCACTCAGCATGGATATGTTAGACAAAAGCGATCATAGTAATATTAAGTTCCAGCGTATAAATGCCAAAACAGGTAAAGAAGTGCCTTATGCCAACATTGTAAAGGCATATGATCTTGATGGACAATATGTAGTGCTTGATGACGAAGATTTTCAAAAAGCAAGTCCTGAAAAAACAAAAATTATCGAGATCTCCGATTTCGTGAATGAAAGTGAGATCGATTCCATTTATTACGAAACTCCCTACTATCTGGAGCCGGAAAAATCTGGTGTGAAACCATATATCTTATTAAGAGAATCTTTGAAAAAAGCTAAGAAATCCGGACTAGCTACATTCGTTCTCAGATCCAAACAGAGCCTTGCTGTGATTAAAGCTTCAGAAAATGTTTTAATGCTGCAGAAAATACGTTTTGAAGAAGAAATCAGGGATAAAAAAGATTTGAATATTCCCGATTCTGAAGCAAAGCCCGCAGAACTTAAAATGGCTATGGCTCTTATTGATCAACTTTCTGGTCAATTTGATATTTCAAAGTACAAAGACACTTATTCGGAAGAATTGATGAAACTTATCAATGCAAAAGCAAAAGGCAAACAACTACCTGCTGCTCCTGAAATGAGGGTTGTTCATTCTAAATCCACAGATCTGATGGCACAACTAAAAGCAAGCCTGGGATCGAAAAAAAGAAAGGCATCTTAATGGCTCTTACAAAATATAATCAGAAGCGGAATTTTAACGTATCCCCTGAACCTGAAGGCAAAAAAGAAAAAACAAAACAATCCCGGTTTGTGATACAGCGACATCATGCATCGCGACTCCATTACGATTTCAGATTGGAAATGGACGGTGTATTGAAAAGTTGGGCCGTTCCAAAAGGTCCTTCCTTGAATCCCCGTGATAAACGATTAGCCATGATGGTAGAAGATCATCCGGTAGATTATATTTCCTTTGAAGGATTTATACCGGAAGGGAATTACGGAGCCGGACATGTAATGATCTGGGATAAAGGCGCCTTCCTCCCGGTAAACGCGCAACATCAGATAATAACTGAAAAGGAGGCTATTGCTGCTCTGGAAAAAGGAGAATTCAAATTTGAATTGAAGGGCAAAAAATTGAATGGAGAATTCGTACTAGTCAGACTTAAAAAAGCAGAAGAAAATAGCTGGCTTCTTATCAAGCATCGTGATCAATTTGCTACCGATCTGGAATATAATAGTGAAGATGAAGTTTCTGCAACGATGAAGCAGAAAGGAGAAAAGTTTAAGCAAGCATCCGCAAAAAGTAATGAATCAACCAAAAAATAAGAATGCTATTGATGGTTGTGAAGTTGCACTTTCTTCTCCCGGGCACCTATTCATTTCTCCTGCCAATTTTTTTTAGTATAATTATCAAAAGGAATTTGAACGTTGAATGAATTATGGCTGCTGAAAAATATACTACTTTCTATAAGCCCATGTTGGCTACCCTGGTTGACGGGCCTTTTGATCATAAAGACTGGATATTTGAATTAAAGCTGGATGGTTACCGAGCAATCGCTGAATGGAAAAAGAACAAAGCGCGTTTTTACTCCCGAAACGGGTTATCATTTTCAGGCCGTCATCCGGAAATTGTGAATGCCTTTCAAAAATTAAAACATGATGTAGTACTGGATGGAGAAATAGTGCTGTTCAATGAAGCAGGCCAGCCAGATTTTCAAAAACTGCAGCAATTTGAAGAAAATCGACAGCTTCCCTTGTTTTATTACGTTTTTGATATCCTATATATAGATGGGAAAGATATCCGTTTTTTACCGCTTATAGAAAGGAAACGAATATTGAAAAAAATAATTCCCCGGAATAGCATTATAAAATACAGCGACCATATAAAAAAAGAGGGAAAGGCTTTTTTTGAAAAAGTTGCTGAAAAAAATATGGAGGGAGTGATTGCAAAAAGAGCTGACAGCTTTTACTTGTGCGGTCAACGAACTAAAGACTGGCAAAAGATCAAACATGTTCGAAACAGAGAAGCGATCATAGCAGGTTATACTGCACCCAGAGGTGGGAGAAAGCATTTTGGGGCGTTGATACTTGCGCAATTTCAAAACAATGAGCTTAACTACATGGGGCACACTGGCACCGGATTCAACGATGCAACTTTAAAGGAACTATGGACGAAAATGCAACCATTGGTAACAAATAAAATTCCTTTCCGTCATAAGCCGAAAGTTAATTCTCCCGTAACATGGCTGGAGCCAAAACTTATCTGTCAGGTAAATTTTACAGAAGAAACAGACGGTGGCATGCTGCGCCATCCTGTATATCTGGGGCTGAGAACAGATAAAGAATTAAATGAAGTTCAACAATCAATCGAACAACCACAGGAAGCAGAATATATTTCTTCAGGTGACAAAACAATTTCCATTGATGGTAACCAGGTAGTATTAACAAATCTTTCGAAAATCTATTGGCCGGATGATAAAATTTCAAAGGGTAACCTGATTGACTATTATCAGAAAATCGCTCCCTACATTCTGCCTTATCTGAAAAACCGGCCAATGTCGTTGAAAAGAAATCCGAATGGTATTAATGATCCGGGTTTTTATCATAAAGATGCGGGTGGTTCAGCGCCTTCATGGGTAATGAAAAAAAGGATTTTTTCAGAAGGAGCAGATAAAGACATTAATTTTTTGTTGTGCAATGATACAGCTTCCTTATTATACATTGCGAATCTTGGATGTATAGAAATGAATCCATGGAATTCTACAGTTATGAAACAGAATTTCCCCGATTATATGGTGATCGATCTTGACCCTGCAGACAATAATAGTTTTGATCAGGTCATTGAAACAGCACTTGTGGTGAAAAGTATACTTGATCAATCTGGTGCAGACGCATATTGTAAAACATCAGGTGCGAGCGGTCTGCATATTTACGTGCCATTGGGAGCAAAAAATAACTATGAAGAAGTAAAAGAATTTGGTCAAATTATTGCCACCCTTGCGCAGGAACAACTTCCTCAATTTACAAGCATTGTAAGATCACTTAAGAAACGAGGTAATAATATTTATATTGATTATTTGCAAAACCGCAAAGGGCAAACACTAGCTTCTGCATATAGTGTAAGGCCAAAGAAAGGTGCTACAGTTTCAACGCCCCTGAATTGGAAGGAAGTAAAAATAGGATTACATCCATCCCAGTTTACGATGCATAACATCTTCAAACGTCTTGAAAAAACGGGTGATTTATTCAACCCGGTACTTAAAAAAGGAATAGACTTGAGGAAATGTTTAAAAAAACTGGAAAGGAACAAATAAGTGTTATCAAATTATAATGTAACCCTTACAAATGTATTGATGATACTAAGGAATTAGTTCATATTTTGAAAACAGTTTGGCGCCTCCTTTAAAGTCGATATAAAGAATGAAATAATTCTCTTTAAATTCAAATAATTTATACCTCAGCGGCTCGTAAAAATAATCTACAAATTCAAGATATGCACCTGTACGGTCTGACCCCACATTAAATTGTCGCATAAGTGTCACTGCATCTGTTCCGGGGTATTTGATTGCATTTTGTTCGATTTGAACCTGATTGTCCATAACAAAATTCACATCATCACGAATATATTCTTTGACATAAGCCCATAGATCTGTCTCCTGTTTTACAATGTTGTCACTTTCATCATAATCCACTGGTTTATCTGCATAAAATGAAATCACTTTGAATTTTTTAGAAGTAGAAAATGCACGGAACTCGGCAGCTTTCTTTTCTTCTTCTTTACTTGGTTTATTGCAAGAGGTGCTTATAAGGCCAATAAACACTAAAAACAGGGCAAAACGAAGGGTAACAATTGTTTTCATAATAAAAGAGCATTTATAAGTATGTAATCCTGGTACGTATAACTTAGTAAAAACTATAATAAATTTTGTAACTGCTATTTCAAACTTAATTTCCCTGTTTCGGTCTGCTTGTACTGTTCCTTACTGGCAATTGCTTTCAACATCTTAAAATAAACTACCATTTTACTTGAACTACTATTCCAGTAATGAGCTTCTTCTGTTACTACTTTCACCAAACATAATTTAGGATCATCCACACCCCCCGGAAACCACGCTTTCAATAAGGGGGACCATAAATCGGTGATTTTCTTTTTGTCTAAAATCACAGAACTGGTGCCCTTAACGGTGACATAAACATTTTTTCCAGGGTGAGAATATATCAGGTAGACTGAATTGTCTTTCGAAACTTCCTGAATTTTTTCAGAAAATTCATTGGTAAAAAACCACGCATTGCCATCCTCATCTACCTGAACAGTAGACATTGGGCGGCTAAATAGCTGGGCATTATCATCCTGCGTAGTGAACATGCATACGCTTACATCCGCTACTAATTGTTGAAATTTCTCGATCGCTTCGGCACTATGCAGTTTTTCTTCCATGCGAGGATTTTAGCAGGGTTAAAGTCATTGATAAAACTCAGGTAAGGTATTTTGCAAAAACATAGCCTGTATTAGATTAAGATACGAATCTTATGCCAGATATTGATGAGGTTAATTGCATTATCCGCATTATTTCTTGGAATAATCTATTTGGGGTTCGGAAGCGCCCTTTTTAGGAGTATCCACATTGGAATGGGGTATTTCCTTAGCCTCCTGTTTTATAATGAAAACGGCTGTGTCATTTGGAGTGATCCCACCTCCTTTTTCCATCGCATAGGTCTTGGTAAATTCAGCGCCGAAATAAAGGATCAGGGCCGAATAGTATACCCATAGCAAAAGAATCACAATAGAGGCAGCTGCGCCATAGGTTTTCCCAACATCGGAACTGCCCAGATAAAAGCTAATGCCAAACTTACCCAAAAGGAAGAGTACGGAGGTAAATCCGGCTCCGATAAAGGCATCCTTCCAATTGATGTGAGCATCCGGTAAAACTTTAAAAATCACTGCAAATAACACACTTACTACTAGCAGAACGATGGTAATATTGACAGCATAAAATAGGTATACTGTATAGTCTTTTAGGTAATACAAGAGTTTATCACTTATGATATCCAGCAAAGCGCTGATGATAAGCGAAACTAAAAGCACGAATCCCATTCCGATTACCAAAGAGAATGATAAGAGACGGTTGAAAATGAGTTTTAGCCAGCCTTTCTTTGGTTTTGCTTTTACAGACCAGATATAATTTATAGAATCCTGCATTTCCGTGAATACCCCCGTTGCACCTATTATTAGCAATACGACGCCTATTATAGTTCCTATCGTTCCCTGGTCAGAAGCCTGAATGTTCTGGATAATTTCCATAATCTGCTTGGACGAATCAGGCCCCATCAACCCATTTAATTGGGTGTAAAGCTTATCCTGAACATTTTTTTTATCCATGAAAACTCCAGCAAGGGATATCATTATCAATAGTATCGGTCCAATAGAAAAAACTGTAAAATAGGCGAGGGATGCACTAAGTTTAAATACATTATCATCAATAAAATTGATGAATGTTTGTTTGATGACTTTGAAATAGGAAAGAAATTTTTTCATACTATCAGTTAAAGTTTTCAGGATAAAAGAGAAAATATATGCCAATCTCCCTTATTAGTACGAAAATGCCATAACCCCTGAATGGAAATGAGGAAATAGATACACAAATATTTTAATAAAACAATGATAACTGTAATAATTCTATGGGTATTTTTGAAGCTGAGAGGATACATTTCAACCACTAAAAATTAAACATGAGAAGCATATTATATATTATTGCCATAATTCTGGTAATAGGCTGGCTCTTAGGAACATTCGTGTTTAATGCTACAGGTTTTATAAACGTATTGATAGTATTGGCTATAATTTCACTTCTTATTGGAGTTATCAAGAGGACATGACAATGGAGGTTAGTCCTGACAGGAATAAAGGCCAGAATATCTCCGCTTTGATTTTAACAGCCAAAAACTAGCTTCTTAGAGAAGATATAAATTTATTGACTTCGGGGTCCTGGCGTTTTTCATCAGTTTCCACCATCATTCCTTTCAAACCATCGAATGTCTCAATTACATACATGGTTGCTTTGTTATCGGTTGTCCGGGGGCCCTCGAAGCGTAATGAGTTAACGATGCGAACCTGATCGGCACCATATACCTTAGAAGAATTTACTAAGGTCACTCCTGTTGAAGTAGCGCGAAATAACTCCGTATATCCACTTCCCATGAGGCGCTTCAGGCAATTTGTAAGGCTTTTCAAATATGGCTTCATACTACTCTCAATCGGTATCATACAACACAATTTGTATAGTAAAGTGAAAAGATCCTGCCAATATTATTAAACAGTGAAATTCTAGTCCTGAGTACTTTTATACACGAAAAAGCCGGTTTGCACCGGCTTTTTCTTAATGGGATCTTTAAAAATTTATTTCTTCATTGCTTTCAATTTATTGTGGCAGGCCATCAATTGATCATGATGGGTACGTAATTTAGGAACCATGCCAGCCGCCCATGTTTTCAGGTCAGCATCTGCGTTGTTATCAGTCGATTTATTTTCAAAATTCTTGATAGTTTTTTCGTGCTTATCGATTACTTTCTCGCACCATTCGCGGTCAAATTCATTTCCCATTTTTTTGCTAAGATTTTCATATCTGTCTTTTGCATCATTGTCTTCTTCGGCAGGCGCAGTAACACCTTTCCTGGAGGCAAGATCCTTTAACTGATTCATTGATGCAGTATGATCTGTCTCCAACGTTTTAGCTACCTGCTTTACTTCCGCACTAGTTGCTTTTTGCTGAGCAAGTTGGGCAAGGCGAATTTCAGCCATGTCTCCTTCCATTACGTCTGAGATAAAATCACGATCACCACTGTTGAGTGAAGTACCTGGATCTGCGTTATTATTTGCATTGTTATTTGCATTGTTATTTGCCAGATTGGTAGAATCATCACTAGTTGTGTCGGCAGTGCCATCATCATTACAGGAGACAAAAAAACAGGATGCGATCAGCATCATACCAAAAGCTGCTTTCTTTAATTGAAGTTTCATAATTGATTGAATTTGAGTTTATAAATTAAATGAAAATTATTTCACCGCTGCATGCATGTCACGATATTTTTTAATAACATCATGCGATGTTTTTAATGAGGCTTTTTGATTAGTGATCAATTGACGTACATCCGCAGAAATTTCTGCATCAGATTTTAAAGCCAGTTCATACGCTTTTTGAGCTGCGTCTTCCCCAAATTCACAATTTTCTAAAACTGCCTGCCTGTTGTGTCCGGAAAACGTTGCTTTCACGTCCATCCATACTCTGTATACTTTCCCAGATGCTGTTGTACCGGTTGCAGGTTCACCTCCCATGCGTGTTACTTCCTGAGTTAGCTCGGCTGCGTACTCACGGCTTTCATCAGCCATGCGGTTGAAGATACCTTTTAAATCAACATCAATATCACGTGCTTCCTTCGCCGCTCTTTCATAACCTTCAATGCGATCATTATTGATCCTGATCAAGTCATTAAGTACTTCAACTAAATTGTCATTTGTTGCCATAAAATATTTTTAAAAGTTTGTGATAAGTTATGCAATCTTTTAATAAAAAGTTGTGCCTTCGAAGTTCCCATTTGTAAAACCAGATGCCTCCTTATTCAATAATATAGATGAGCTTATGCTTATGTAGCTTTGAGCTTGAAATACCTGAACAACTAAATAAGGGAAATACAGAATTAGGAGCATTTCTTAAATGAAAATTATCAGGGCATTGTCTATAGAGAATCAGCAGGAAGTTTAAGAATGAGAATAAAATTTACAGCATTTTTTATTTGTTAGTAATATCAGAGAGC
>Ga0180121_10000024_pt1 | contig 44793 bp, 36 predicted proteins | sample AntDrymUQ5402106_2_FD_129676 | JGI IMG/M metagenome (GOLD analysis project Ga0180121, IMG submission 129676) | Polar desert sand microbial communities from Dry Valleys, Antarctica - metaG UQ540 (21.06) (version 2) (version 2) | ecosystem: Environmental > Terrestrial > Soil > Desert | place...
CAGCTCGTCCACGCCCAGGCCTACCAGCACCGGCACCGCCTGGGGGTCCCCCGCGAGCGCGCCACACACGCCGACCCACCGCGCGTGCGCGTGCGCGCCGGCGACGGTGCGCTCGATCAGGCGCAGCACCGCCGGGTGCAGCGCGTCCACCTGCGGCGCGAGGCCCGGATTGGTGCGATCCATCGCGAGCGTGTACTGGGTCAGGTCGTTGGTACCGATCGAGAAGAAGTCCGCCTCCCGCGCGAAGCGGTCCGCGATGAGCGCGGCCGACGGGGTCTCGATCATGATGCCGACCGGCAGCGGCGGGACGCCGAGCGCGATGCGCTCGCGCTCTACCACCTCGCGCGCCGCGCGCCACTCCGCGATCGTCGAGATCATCGGGAACATGATCGCGACCTTCCCAACGCGCGATGCTCGAAGAATGGCGCGCACCTGGGTTGCGAAGATCTCCGGGCGGTTCAGCAGGAGCCGGATACCCCGCTCACCGAGAAACGGATTCGCCTCCGCCCCCATCGGCAGGTACGGCAACGGCTTGTCACCACCGACGTCGAGTGCCCGGATCACGAGGATACGCTCGGGACCGAGGGCCTCGGCGATCGCCTCGTATACCGCTGCCTGCTCGTCCTCGGTCGGGGCAGTGCGGCGCTCCATGAACAGGAACTCCGTCCGCAGCAGACCCACCCCTTCCCCGCCCACCTCGGGCACGCGGCGCGCCTCCTCCACAGCGCCGATGTTCGCGACGATCTCCACCCGATGCCCGTCGCGAGTGACGGCCGGCCCCGCGGCGGCCGCGAGGTCCGTCGCATGCCGGCGGTCGGAGGATTCCTGCCGCCGGACGATCTCCTCCTCCTCGGCCGCTGACGGATCACGCTGCAGAGTTCCGGCGTCCCCGTCTAGGACGACCCGGGTTCCGGCAGGCACGTCGAGCACTCGCGGGTCGATGCCGGCGACGGCGGGAATGCCAAGCCCGCGCGCCAGGATGGCCACGTGCGACGTGGCGCTGCCCATTGTGGTACAGAATCCACGCACCCGGGTGCGGTCCAGCGACGCGGCGTCGGACGGGGCGAGATCTTCTGCCACGACGATCGAGTCCGCCGGCACGTCGTGCGACGCGCCGTCGCGGCCCACCAGGAGATGGAGCACGCGCCGGCCAACGTCGCGCAGGTCGGCGGCGCGCCCGGCGAGCAGCTCGTTGCGGAGCGCAAGCAGCCGCTCCGCCTGCTGCATGTATGCCTGTCGCCACGCGTATCCCGCCGTCGCACCCCCCTGGATCTGCTCGGCGGCGGGGTCGAGCACCTCGGGATCTTCGAGCAGCTCCTGGTGTGCCGCGAAGATGGCGACCCGCTCGGCGTCCGCCTCGGTGGCGAGTCGCGCCTGCAGCGCCTCGAGTTGGAGATGCGCGGCGGCGATCGCGGCGTCGAGCGCGCGCCGCTCGTGACTCGGATCCGCTGCCCGCTCCTGCAGCACCTCGTCGTCATGCTGGAGCTGGAACACCCTGCCGATCGCGACCCCCGGCGAGGCAGGCACGCCCCTCAGCAAGCCATCGGCCGAGGTCACTGGAGGGCGGGGGGCCGCTCTCGCCGTGGTGGGGGCCGATACCGCGCTTGTTGCGCCGCCGAGCGGTGCGCCGACTCCTGAGCTCAAAACCTGCACTATAGCGGCCACTGCCGGGCCGGCATCCGCACCGCGCGCGACCACGCTCACCGTGTCGCCGCCGATTACCTCGAGGGTCATGATGGACACGACGCTTCGGGCGTTGGCTTCGCGATCTCCCTTCACCAGCCGTACCTCGGAGGTGAAGCGGCGCGCCGCCGCCGCGACCGTCGCGGCCGGACGCGCGTGGAGTCCCGTCCCGCTCGCGATCTCGATCGGAGCCGACTCCACCCGCCCCCCCTGTGACGGCGTCAATGCCTCGCCGGCCACTGCGACGCGCAGGTGAAGGAGCACGTCGCGCCCCGCGGTTACCCGGCCGGCCCTGCCCTGCAACGCCACAACGCGCTCCATGTTGGTCACCAGCACGGGGGTGATCAGGCTTCGCGCGTGCGTCGCGACGTAGTCCGCATCGAAGATGAGCAGCAGGTCACCCGCGCGTACCTCATCGCCCGCCTTCACCCGGGTATCGAAGCCCGTTCCGTTCAGGTTCACCGTGTCGAGCCCGACGTGGATGAGGATCTCCAACCCCGACGCGGAGAGTGTAAGCGCGTGTCCGGCGCGGTGGACGTGAAGCACCCGCGCGTCGCAGGGGGCGACGAGGCGCTGGTCGAGCGGCTCCAGCGCCAGACCGTCGCCTGCCAGCCGTTGCGCGAACGCGGGATCGGGAACCTGATCCAGCGGTACCACGATGCCGGAGAGTGGCGCGAGCAGGGTCAAGTTGCTCGAGGTGTGGGAAAGGGCAGCGATACTGCGGTTGGTTGTCAGGAACGGATCCCAGAGGAGGCGTGGAAGTGTTGCATGACCCTCGTATACTGGCGCAGGAAGGGCGGCGGCGCCAGCCATGCTTTCTCGACCCGATTCACACGATGGGTGCGCGAAGAAACTGCCTGCTGCCTACTCCGCCGAAGCTGCTGGCCGGACTGCCGGTTCCGCAGGCGCCCGGAACATTCGCCGCCAAAGCTTCTCGGTCATCCAGGTGCGGAAGTTATCGAGGATCTCGTAAACCGTCGGGATCACCAGCAGCGTGAGCAGCGTCGAAGTAATGACGCCGCCGATCACCGCCCGGCCCAGCGGGGCCCGGAAATCGGCGCCCTCACCTCGCCCCAGCGCCACCGGGATCATGCCCGCAATAAGCGCGATCGTCGTCATCATGATCGGCCGGAGCCGGATCCGGCCCGCCTCGATCAGCGCTTCGCGCAGCGGAGTACCCCGTTCGTGAGCCCACTTGGCGAAATCGATCAGCAGGATCGCATTCTTCGCCACGATTCCCATCAGCAGGATCACGCCGATCAGGCTCATGATGTTGAGCGTGTCGCCCGTGACCAGCAAGGCAAGCACCACACCAATGAGTGACAGCGGCAGCGAAACCAGAATGGCGAGAGGATCGAGGAAGGAGCCAAACTGGATGACGAGAATGAGGTACATCAAGAGCACGGCGGCACCGAGCGCGGTAAAGATCCGGGTGAACACCTCCTGCTGGTCGCGCGCCTCGCCCCCCTGGGTGATGCGGTATCCCGGAGGAAGCTGAAGTCCCTCGAGGCGAAGGTTGATGTCCCGGGTTACCTCAGTGAGCGACCGCCCCTGCACGTTGGCCTGCACGTTGACCACCGGGTCTCGATTGAGGTGGTTGATCTGGGCTGGGCCCAGTCCCTGCCGGATTGCAGCGACCTGTCCCAGCGGTAAGGTCACCGGCCTGCCGGCTGGGTTCGTGATCACCAGCGGCAGCCGCTCCAGATCCACGACCCGCCGCCGGGACTCCGGCGCCAGCCGAACGGTTACGTCCCGGGTTTCGCCGGTCGGGTCGACCCAGTCTCCGGCGTCGATGCCGGCGAACGCGGGGCGAAGCGACTGGGCCACATCGGCCACGGTCACGCCCAGAGAGCCTGCCAGCCCCCGCTTGAGATCCACGATCAGCTCCGGACGCTCACCCCGGGTAGAGAGGCCCACGTCGGTGGCGCCCGGCACCTGCCGCACGGTCTCGGCGGCCCGCGAGGCCAGACGGGTGAGCACTGCCGGATCTTCGCCCCGCATCTCGATCTGGATCTGCTTCAGGGCACCGCCGAAGCCGCTGGTAAACACCGAGACGTTGGCGCCTCCCACTCCAGCCAACTCTTTGCGGAGTACCTCGCCCAGGGCGTCCTGACTCCGGTCCCGCTCGTTCTTGGGGATCAGTCGCACGTAGATGAGGGCCTGGTCCACGCCGGGCGCGCGGAGCGGGATCGGGGTGCCGATGGCGGTGTATGTGTACGCCACCTCACGATGACTCCGGGTAATCCGGGCCACCTCCTCGGTCTTCACCCGGGTGTACTCCAGATTGGAGCCGGGCGGCGTTTCGACGATGACGCTGATCTCGCTGCGGTCGCTGACCGGGATGAACCCTGCCCCGCCGAACAGCCCCTGAAGCGCGAGGGCCCCCGCGAAGGAACCCACCGCCAGGAACACCATTGCCAGGCGATGATCCAGCGCCCAGGCGATCACCCGGGTGTAGCGTTCGGTCTGCCGGTCGAACCACCGGTTGAACCGATCGATGGCACGGGCAATGGGATTCCGCCGCTCGTGAGCCTCGATCTGGGGATCGGGCCAGTACGCCGAGAGCATCGGGTCGAGCGAGAAGCTCACGAACAGCGACACCAGCACCGCGCAGGCGATGGTGAGCGCGAACGGCTTGAACCACTGCCCCGCGATGCCGTACATGAATCCCACCGGCACGAACACCGCCACGATGGAGAAGGTCGTGGCGGCGACGGCCAGGCCGATCTCATCGGTTCCCTCCAGCGATGCCTTGACGTGGTCTTTGCCCATCTCGATGTGGCGGACGATGTTCTCACGCACCACGATGGCATCGTCGATCAGAATGCCGATCGACAGCGAGAGGCCCAGGAGCGACATGGTGTTCAGGGTAAAGCCAAAGGCCCAGACCGCGACGAAGCTGGCCAGCACGGACACCGGGAGCGCCAGGCCCGTGATAACAGTCGAACGCCAGGAGTTGAGGAACAGGAACACCACCAGCACGGTCAGGAGGGCGCCCTCGATCAGCGCCTCCTGCACATTCGCCACGGCGCGGCTTACCCGCTGCCCCGCGTCCTGCACGATCTCCAGCTTCACATCCGGCGGCATGGTGCGCTGCAGCTCGGCGACGCGGTTCCGGAGCAGATCGCTCACGTAGGTAGTGCTGTATCCCTTGGACTTGATCACCTCGATGCCAACGGCCTCACGCCCGTTATACAGCGCCAGGGTCCGCGGCTCCTCGGTGCCGTCGTATACCTTTGCCACCTGCCCCAGAAGAATCGACTGGCCGCCGCGCTCAGTGACCACCAGCCGGGTGAAGTCGGAAGGACCCTCAGGACGGCCGCGTAGCCGAATGGTACGCTCCTCCAGTGCCCCGTTCAGCCGGCCCACCGGTGCGGAGAGATTTTGCGATTCCAGTGCCTGAACCACCTGCGACACGCTCACACCCGCGGCTTCCAGGGCCGCCGGCTGGAGCTCGACCGTCATCTCCCGCTCGATGCCCCCAACCACACTGACTTGGGCCACCCCCGAGATGGCTCGCAGTGCACGAATGACGCCCGGATCGGCCAGCCGGCTCAGCGTGGTGGCCGGCACCGAGGCGGACGTGAGCGTCATAGTGATCACCGGCTCTTCCGAGGGGTCGAACCGGGTCAGCACCGGCTCCTCCATCTCGGGCGGCAGGTCGTCGCGCTGGGTAGAGATGGCATCCCGAATGTCCTGGGATGCCTGCTGAATGGGCTTCTCGAATTCGAAGAAGATGGTGCAGGTGGCCAGACCGTCGATGCCGGAGCAGGTCGACTTCTCGCCGTCCACGCCACTGATACCGAAGATGGCGTCTTCCACCGGCTCGATGATCTCTCTGGTCACCTCCGACGGCGAGGCGCCGGGATAGACGATCGTGACACCGATGACCGGCTGCTGAATGTCGGGGAACTCGTCGGTGTGGAGGTTGAGCAGGGCGAAGATCCCGAACACCACCAGTGCCACCATGGCGGTAACGGTCACGATCGGGCGCCGGATGGCAAAATCGGAAATGAACATCAGCGCCTCGCGTCCTCTTTACTCACCCGTACCGCCGCCCCTTCAGCCACACCCTGCGCCGAGCCGAGCAGCACCGTGTCGCCCGGCGCAACGCCGGAAGCGATCTCGACCAGGTCGGTTGACTCGTCCTGGACCCCCAGCCTCACCGGGAACTGTTTCACCCGGCCCGCCTTGATGACGTGCAGCACGGGGGTGGTACCGCGCTGGTCTACCGCATCGATCGGGACGGCGATCGCCTTGCGTGCGTCGGTGGCGACGCGGCCCTCGGCAAAGAGACCAGCAACCAATGCGTCCTTGTCATTCGGTATGGCGACATAGATGCGGACCTGCCCGGTGTTCTGATCCACTGCCGGGTTGATCCGCTCGATCCGGCCGGTAAAGCGGCGGTCGTATCCGGTGACCTCGAACTCCACCGGCATTCCCACTTTCAGGCGATCGATCTCGGCCGTGGGGACGGTCGCCTCCAGCCGCAGACTGCCCAGGTCTACGATGCGAAACAGCTCGGCGCCGACCGTGACCACATCGCCGGCGTCGGCCTCCCGCTCGCTGACCACCCCGGTAATCGGCGCTCGGACCACCGTTTGCCCCAGCTGCTTGCCTGCTGACGCCAGCCGGGCCCGCGCATCGGCCAGGGCACCCTCGGCATTGGTGGCGTTCAGCTGAGCCGTTTCAAGTTCCCGCTCCGGCAGTGCGCCTGCCTGCGCCAAACGGCTGGAGCGCTCGAGGTTGCGCTGAGCATTCTGAAGCAATGATTCGGCGGACCTGACGGCGGATCTGGCGGAGAGATACGCGTCGCGCACCGCCGCATCGTCCAGCCGGGCGAGCAAGGCGCCGCTCCGCACCCGCTGGCCCTCGTCGGCAAAGGTTCGCTCCACGGGACCGCCGATCTCCGCCCGCACCCGGGCCTCGGTTTTGGGCTGCAACGATCCCGAAATGGCGGGCCCACTCCGCAGCTCGGTCAACCGCGCCAGGGCGATGTTCTCGGCCCCGACCGTTACCACTGGCTCGACCGCCGCCTTGCCGGCCTCGGCTTCCTTCCCCTGACACGCGAGAGCAGCGAGGGAGAGGGTGAGAGTTGCGGCCAGTACGAGTCTGGAGAACCGGTAGTTGTTTTCCCGCTTCATGGACCTGCCGCCTCTGTCTGATTGGTTCCGGTAAAGTCGCTCTGAGTGTCCTGCGGTACAGCTGCCCGGTAGAGGGCGGCGGGAGCAGTCGGTGAAGTATCCGCGCCCGGCTGGGGGATGCCCGCGCCCTGAGTCTGCAGCGTCTGGGCGAGCGGCAGCGCCGGCAGCAGGAGCACACGAACCTTCGCCACCTGGAGATCGCGGGCGGCGCGGGCCCGGCTCGCCTGGGCCTGCTGAAGCTGGATCCGTGAGTCCAACAACTCGGTTTGGGTCGAGATCCCTTCGCGATAGCGCAGTTCGGCAATCTGATATGCGCGGGCCGCCTGCTCGACCGTGCCGGCGCTGGCCTGCCAGCCGGCCTCCGCGGCCTCCATCTGAATGGCGGCATTTCGGGCGTCCACCTGCGCCAGCTCGCGCGATTGCTGAAGCCGCAGCTCCGCTTCAGTCACGTTGGCGCGCGCGGCCCGCACTTCCCCGCCGATCCGCCCGCCGGTAAAGATCGGAAGCTGGAGGCCCAACGAGACGGTCCAGTCGGAGACGAAATCGGCGCCGAAGGGAGAAACCTTGTCCGGGAAGGCCAGCTGGGCATACTGCGAGGAGAGTGCTACCTGCGGCAGGCGCTGCCCCCGCGCCACGCGCAGGAGGCCGCGCTGTGACTCGACCGCCTCAGCCGCCTGGCGAACCGGCGCTCGCGAAGCGGTCAGCGTGTCGCCCGGTGTGTCGACCAGAGCGGAAAAGAGGGGCGAGTCCACCAGCGACGTATCGCCCAGCTCGGTAGTCAGCGCCAGCGGTTCGTCCAGCGGGAAATCGAGCAGGGATTTAAGCCGGAAGTAGGCGAGATCGCGATCGGCGCGCCGCTGAATGACGACAGGTCGCTGATTGTCACGGGTTACCCGCGCCCGCAGGAGATCGAACTCCGCCAGGTTCCCCACCTCTCTCGCCAGCTGAGTTTGACTCAACGTGGTGTCGGCTTGCTGCAACGTGGCCTGGGCAATGGCGTACAGCCGGTCGGCCAGGCTCGCGTCGTAGTAGGCCGCGGTCACGTCGAGCAGCAGCTGGGCCCGGGCCGATGTGAGCCCAATAGCCGCGCTCCGAACTCCGGCGCCCGCCGCCTGAGCTCGTCCGCCTACCTGGCCACCACTGAACAGCACCTGAGACGCCGATAACCCGAACCGGTAGGTATTCTCGCGCCCGAACGGCAGGTCGCGAAAGCTGGCGAATGGGTCGGCGGCGCTGGCGCACTCCACCGCCTGCTCCAGCGAATCCAGCCGCTGATCGATCGGGAGTCCCGGCTGAGGAACGAAACGGTTGCAGACAGGGGCCGGTGCCGGGGCAGAGTCGGTGCCCGAGCTGAGTCCCGAGAACTGACTCTCCAGCGTGCGCTGATAGGAGGCCGAGCCGCTCAGCTGGGGAAAGTAGGGGCTGCGCGCCTGCTGCCGCTCACCTTCGGCCCGTGCGAGGCCCGCCCGTGCGATGCCGACGCTTTCACTACGCCTTTCAGCGATCTCGAGCGCTTCCGCCAAGGTGAGCCGGCCATTGCGTTGCGGCTCCTGCGCCCCGACACCGTGAAGCGCCGACGACATCAGCAGCAACAGCAGACCCAAAGACTTGTTCATGATGTCGCGCTCCGCCGGCGGCCCACGCCGAGTGCTCGAAGAAACAACTGGATATACTGCTCCACCGCCTCATCAGCGTGGTTGCGGTAGAGATCCGGCATGATGTCCCGGCCCATTGCGTCGGCAAACAGGGCGCCGAGCAACATGGCCGAGGCGGCCGTCTCATCGAACTGCGCTTTGGCCATGCCGGATTCCTTGAGGCGACGGAGGTAGCGGGAGAGGGCTGCGGCTGCGACTGCGGGTGGGCTGTTGGGCGCGGAGAAAATCCCCGGATGCTCCTTGATCTCGCCCATACATGTCCGGATCAAGGATCTGCGCTCGCGCAGCTGGGCGATGTGAGCTGTGGCCCAGTCCCGCAGCTCGCGCAGTGGATCGCGCGGGAAATCCGGCAGCATCTGATTCGAGGGAGACGTCCCGGCTCGCATGATCGCCTCGCGCATGAGCGCGTCTTTGGATCCGAAGTGCCGGAAGAGGGTGACCTCATTGACGCCCGCCTTGATCGCGATGCGCCTGGTGGTGGCGCCGCGGTAGCCCGCCTCGGCGTACAGCCGGGCAGCCGCATCCAAGAGCTGGTCTCGTACGGTCATGGCGCCATAATACGGCAAATCCTCGGTGTAAGCAAGTGGCTGCTTACAAAAGCCTCTTGCGTGCGTTAGGCCCTCTGGTTAGCGTGTTGGCGTCGCCCTCTGGGGCGGCGCCGATAAAGGCAAACCCGTCGCGAGGCGGGGACGCAAAGCCAGGAGTCCTCAGCGCACCAATTGCGCGTGCAGGATGGTCCGGCTGCCGAAGCCGAGCATATTGCTCCCCCTTCGGCCTGTCCCAACCGGGATGGGCGTTTCCGTTTCAAGACCCCTGTCTGTTCGAGTTCGCAGTCGCCGCCCCAGGCGCTGCGTTGACGATCGACCTCGATCGGCAGGGTGTGTTCACACTTCTCAACGGAGACATGAATGCGCCGCACGCTCGTCGTTTCGATGGCCCTGCTCGCGGTGGTCAATGCCCCGGCGGTGGCCCAGGCCTGTTTAGGCCTTTCGTCGCACACGAATGGCCAGATGCAGGTGGCCGGCAACGCCTCGTTCACTGACCTGTACAACAGCTTCGGTGGCAGCTTCGGGTACGGCCAGCCGGCCGGCCTGTTTGCCAACGCCCAGATCGGCACCACCTCGTACGACGGGCTCGACGGTTCCCAGGTCGACCTCGGCGTCCAGGGCGGCTACCAGCTGACCGTCGGCCGCGCTGCGCAGGCTCAGGTCTGCCCCGTCGCCAGCTTTGGCATCGGCATGGGCCCGAACGACATCGACGCCGGCGGCACCGACGCGTCTACCCGCCAGGGCACCCTTGGGGTGGCGGTGGGTAAGGTGATGGGCGCCAACCCAAAGATGAAGATTGTTCCGAACGGCTCGCTGGGTCTGGCCTACCGCAAGCAGAAGCTGGATGACGGCACGACGTCGCTGGAGGCTTCCGAGACCTACGGGCTGGCCTCGATCGGCGTGGGCCTCATTTTCAACTCCAACATCGCAGTTCGCCCGAGCGTCAGCATCCCGCTGGGTTCTGATCTGAGCAACGATCCGACCTTCGGGCTGACCGTGGCCTATCAGTTCGGCAGCAAGTCGGCGCCGGCTCGCAAGCGCTAGTCGCAGGCGGGTCTGGATGGTACGGAACGGGGGCGGCTTCGGCCGCCCCCGTTTCGCTTTGTACCCCTCGCACCTACCCCCTTCCGCGTTGGTCCACGTTTTGCACAAGGACGGGCGCCCCTAGGGGCGTTCGACAAAGGCAAACCCGTCGTGAGGCGGGGACGCAAAGCCAGGAGTCCCGAGCATTACCGCGTGAGGGATGGTCCAGCTGCCGAAGCCCGAGCTGCGTGCTCAGATCTTCGGCCTATCGCACCTCGGATAGGCGTTCTCATCTCCGACCCCTGACCGCAATCGAGATCGCAGTCGCCGCCCCCAAGGCGCTGCGTTGACCATCGGCCTCGATGGGCAGGGTGCATCCACATTCTTCTCGGAGACCAGCATGCGCCGCACCCTCGTTGCTTCACTCGCCCTGCTCGCGGCCGTCAGCGCGCCAGCGGCGGCCCAGACCTGTCTTGGCCTTGCCTCCCACTCGGCTGGCCAGATGCAGGTCACGGGAAACGCTTCGTTCACGGATTTGGCCAACAGCTTCGGCGGGACCTTCGGGTATGGGCTTCCGTCCGGCGTGTTCGGCAAGGCGGGCGTTGCCACGACCTCGTACGACGCCGTTGGCTCCGCCATCGACCTCGGTGCCCAGGTCGGGTATCAGATGTCGGTAGGTAAGGCGTCGGTCTGCCCGGTCGCCAGCCTCGGCCTCGGTATGGGTCCGAAGGACATCGACGCCACCGGGAGCGACCTCTCCAGCCGGCAGGGCACCGTTGGCCTGGCAGTGGGCACGACCATGGGCGCGAGCCCGCGGCTGCAGATCGTCCCGGCCGCCGGTCTGGGCCTGGCTTATCGCAGCCAGAAGTTTGAGGATGCGACTAGCTCGTTCAGCGCTTCCGAGACCTACGCGCAGGCCTCGCTCGGCGTTGGGCTCGTCTTCAATCAGAACATCTCGGTCCGCCCGAGCGTCAGCATTCCGCTGGGATCGGATTTGAGCAACGACCCGACGTTCGGCTTGACAGTGGGGATGAACTTCGGCAGCAAGCGCTAAACCGCACGAAACTCGTAAGCAAACGGGGGCGGCTTCGGCCGCCCCCGTTTCGCTTTGTATCCGCCGACGATGCCTCCCTCCGCGTTGGTCCATGTCTTGCTACACACAGGCGCGCCCTTAGGGGCGTTCGAAAAAGGCAAACCCGTCGTGAGGCGGGGACGCAAAGCCAGGAGCCCAGAGCGCAACCGACCAGCGCGAAGGACCGTCCGGCTGCCGAAACGAGCCTGAGGCTCTCCCGGCGCTCCCATCTCCGACCCGAAGACCGTTTCACCTGCATGCGCCGACCGTGTCGTCGCGGCCAGGCGGCTTCGGCATACTACTCCAACCTGTAGAGGCGACATGGGTAAACTCCGGGCAACTGGGTTGTCTGCGCTCCTCACCGTTCTGCTGGCGAGCTCCGCGTTCGCGCAGAGCGCGCAGACGCGGCAGGGATTCTGGGTCGGCGGCGGGCTGGGCTACGGATCGATGGGCTGCGAAGGCTGCAGCGACCGCACCGGCGCTCCGAGCGGCTACCTGAAGCTGGGTGGCACGCTCCGGCAGAACATCCTGCTGGGCGTTGAGACCAATGGTTGGACCAAGAGCGAGTTCGGCGCTCGGCTGACCATGGGCAACATTTCCGGCGCGGTATACTGGTACCCGATGGCCACGAACGGGCTGTTCGTGAAGGGTGGCGCGGGCTACTCGGTACTCGATGCTGCTACCGCCATCGGCTCCGGCTCCGAGTCTGGCTTTGGCATGCTGCTCGGTGCCGGCTATGACGTGCGGGTCGGCCGCAACCTGTCGATCACCCCGGTGGCCAACTGGTTCCGCGGTGGCTTCAACGGTGGTTCGGCCAACGTCCTCCAGCTCGGCATGGGCGTAACCAGCCACTAAGCACGCAGCAGTGATGCGGGGTGAACGGGGGCGGCCTGGCCGCCCCCGTTCTTCTTTTTGGTGACTGTTGTTCTCGTCGCTGGCCTGTTCTATTGACGGGAACCGTCACTGGAAGCAACCATGAAAGCCGAAGACCTCCGAGCGATTCAGACACCGCTCAAGGAGCGATACAGAGAGAATCCCGCCACTGCGCTGGTGACACTTAGCGCCTCGGGCACGCTCGACGGCTCGGGCGTGAGCTGCCGGGTCGGGACCGGGCGGTCCCTGGTGGAAGCGGGACTTCATCCTGCCACCGGCGGCAGCGGACTTCAGGCGTGCTCGGGGGACATGCTGCTCGAGGCGCTGGCGGCTTGCGCTGGGGTGACGCTCAGAGCGGTGGCAACAGCCCTCGAGATCCCCGTTCGAAGTGGAGCGGTACACGCCGAAGGCGATCTGGACTTCCGGGGAACCCTGGGAGTGAGCAAGGACGTCGCAGTGGGGTTTCAGGCGATACGGCTGCGGCTGGAGCTCGATACCGACGCAACCCGGGAACAGCTGGACACATTGCTGAAGCTGACTGAGCGGTACTGCGTTGTCCTCCAGACGATTCGATCCTCGACCCCCGTCAGCGCGAGTGCATCGTCTCAGTAAAGCACAAGGCTTCTATCTGCGCTCATCGGTGGCCGATTCCCTATCCAGGTCCGCGGTCGCCGTTTCCCAGCGGGCGAACGCTTTATCGAGCTCCGCCCGGGCCTTCTCCAGCTGCTCGCCCAGCGCACGCGCCTGGGCTCCTCCCTCGGATGTGGAATAAAGCGCCGGATCTTCCAGTTGGGCCCGAATCGCTGCCACTCGCGCCTCTCCCTCAGTCACCGCCACCTCGGCCTCGGCGAGCTTCCGCTCCGCGGTGCGGCGGGAAGACTGCTGCTGTTTCCGGGCGCCGTCCGATCGGCGAGTCTGTTTCCGCTCGTGCACCCGCCGTAGCGCTTCCTCTTCCGAGGCGGCCACCCGCGCCGCGTGGGCTCGCTCGGCGCTGGCGGTTTCCCACTCCTCGAAGCTCCCCGGAAAGTCGGTGATCCGCCGCTCGTGCAAGACCCAGACGCGGGTGGTGAGGGCCCGCAGTAACGCTCGATCGTGGCTCACAAGGATGACGGTACCGTTGTAGGACTCGATGGCGTCTTCCAGCGCTTCGATCGATTCGACGTCGAGGTGGTTGGTCGGCTCGTCGAAGAGCAGGAGATTGGCACCCGACAACATTATCATAGCCAGCGCCACCCGGGCTCGCTCCCCGCCCGAGAGTGTGCCCGCCTGGCGGAGCACCGAATCTCCGGAGAAGCCGAACCGGCCGAGATGGCCCTGGATCGCGCCGCGGCCCCAGGAGGGACGCAGGTCGTTGATGAGGTCGTACAGCGAGCGCCCGCTGGGCACCTGGGCCAGATCCTGGCGGTAGTGGGCCACCCGCACGGAGTCGGGGATCCGCACCTCGCCCTCTTCCACCGGTCGCTCGGCAACGAACGCACGCAGCAGCGTGGTCTTCCCTGCCCCGTTAGGGCCGATGAAGCCGACGACATCCCCCCGTCCCACCCGGGCCGAGAATCGGTCCAGTAATACCCGCTCTCCCACCGCTACCCGCACACTCTCCGCCACCAGGACCTGGTCGCCGCCGCGGGCATCGGCCTCGAGCCGGAGTGACATCACACCCTCCTCGCCCTCAGGAGCGCTCAGCCGGCTCACGCGGGAAAGCCGGCGGCGGCGGCCCTTGGCCTGCGCGCTCTTTTGTCCCGCGATGTTCCGGCGGATGAAGTCTTCCTCCGACGCGATCACCCGGGACTGCTTGTTGTAGGCACGCTGCTGAGCCAGCCGGCGCTCAGCGCGCAGGTTGACGAACGCTTCGTAGTCGCCCGGGTAGGCGGTGACCGTGCCGGCATCCACATGCAACACATGGTCGACCACCGACTGGAGAAAGGCGCGGTCATGGCTGATGAGCAGCACCGTGGCATCGAGTCCGGCCAGGTAGTCTTCCAGCCAGCGCGTGGTCTCGAGATCGAGGTGATTGGTGGGCTCGTCGAGCAGAAGGACATCGGCGGGTGCCACGAGCTGCTGGGCCAGAGCGACCCGCCCGCGCTCGCCCCCACTCAAACCGGACAGCGGCCGGGTCCGGGCCTGGTCGGGGTCGAAGCCGAGGCCGTGCAGCACCGCATCGATGCGAGGGGCGAGCGTGTAGCCCCCTTCGCGGTCAAACCGCTCGAGGTCCCGGTCGTAACGGGCCAGCATCTCCGGCGTGCAGCGGTCCCCCGCTTCGGCCAGGGCAGTTCCCTGCTCCGCCAGCGAGCGCTCCAGGTCGAGCAGGTCGGCGAACGGACCCGCTGCCGCCTCCCAGACAGTCGTCGCGCCGGCAAACTCCCGGTGCTGCTCCATGACCGAGAAGCTGAGATTCGACGCGCGTGACACGGTGCCCCGCGTCGGCTCGGCCTCGCCGGTAAGGAGCCGGAAGAGGGTGGTTTTTCCGGTGCCGTTTCGACCCACCACGCCCCATTTCTCTCCTCGCGCGACGGTAAAGGTGACGTCACTGAAGAGGCGAGTGGCGCCGAACTCCACCGCCACACCCGACACCGAGAACTGGGTCACCGGCCGGTCCAGCCCTGCCAGGTGTCGGTAGCATCACCCAGGGTCAGGTGAGAGCCGTGCCGTACCAGGGGCATCCGGAGCAATAGAGGCTCCTCGGCCAGCTTATCGAGCCAGCGCTCGTCGCTGAGCCGGGCGGACGTGAGTCCCAGGTCGAGGAATCTCCGCGAGCCTCGGTCAATCAGCGCCGCGGTGCCGAACTTCTGCACGAAGCGCCTGAGCTCACCCGGCGACGCCGCCCGCTCCTGGAGATCGACAAAGTGGGTCTTGACCCGACGCTCGGCGAAGAAGCGGAGCGCTTTGCGTGTGTCCGGGCTTTTCTTGATGCCGAAGATTTGGACTTCCATGGAGGGGAATTGTACTACCGCACCACGACCTCGTCACCGATCTTCAGGCGGCCGGGGCCTTCATGCACCACATTCTGCCCGAACATTACCTCGCCATCCACCCGTCGGTAGGTGGCCAGCGTGGTCAGCGGCTCCTTGGCGCGCTCGGCTGTGGTCTGGTCAGTGGTGGTGACGACGCAGCGGGGGCAGGGTTTCACCACGCGCATCGCCAGAGTTCCGATTTCGATCCTGTTCCAGCCGTCTTCCGCGTACGCCCCACCCCCGGCAACGACGAGATTGGGCCGAAAGCGGTCCATGGGGACCGGCTTCGAGAGCCGGCGGTTGAGATCGGCGAGAGATTCCTCCGAGAGCAGGAGGAAGGGATAACCGTCGGCGAAGCTCACCCTGGCGCCCGGCGGGGCGAACGCGGGGTTTACGGGGCGGACCATGTCATCCGGCATGTGAACCAGACTGCAATTCGTCCCGAGAAACTCGGTGAACCACTGCGCCGCCCGCTCACCGAGCCAGGTCGCGCTGCAGACATCGTCCCACACCTTCACCTGTGTCGACACGGCTGCGGGAGGATCCAGCGGTGTGGCCAGGGGTGGCATCACCGGCGCGTTGAGACGGAGCATGCCGTCCGACATACTCGGCACCATGAGCGCCATGCGGGGGTGGTTACGCTGAGACAGGAAGGTGCCGGTGTCGTCCACCACCATCCAGCGGCGGTCGTACCGCAGCCCGAACTCATCGACGTCGGACTCGCCGAGCGCGATGCCACGCGCCGATTTGATCGGGTAGATATTCAGACCGGTGAGGCGTAAGGTCACCGCCACAACCGGGAGCTCAGGACCGATCCAGGGAGCGACTGCTAGCCAGCTGCTCTTCGACTCGGCGCACCAGGACATCCGGAGGGAACGGCTTCTGCAGGAAAGGCGCGCCTTTTGGAATGAACCCCCGCAGCACGACGTCATCCCCCGTGTAGCCCGACATGTAGAGGATCGGCAGATTCGTGCCGGCGCGGTTTAACATGTCTCCCAATTCCCGTCCGGTGAGCTCGGGCATGATAACATCGGTGACCACGAGCTCCGGAAGTGCACCGAGCTCGCTCACCAGGGTGAGCGCCTCGCGGCCATTTCCGGCCTCCATCACGGCGTAACCGGCGGACTCGAGCGCTCGGCGTACGAGCCCACGCACCGTGGGCTCGTCCTCGACCACGAGGATCAGGCCTCGGCCGGGCTCTGGCAGAGCGGCGTGGGCGGCGGTGCTGGAGTCAGCCAGGGACTCGTCCGTCTCGGGCCCTGCCGCGGCGGGCAGGTACACCTTTACTGTGGTACCGAGCTCCGGCTCGCTGTAAGCCCAGACGAAGCCCCCGTGCTGCTTCACGATGCCGTACACCATCGAGAGCCCTAATCCAGTGCCCTGACCCACCGGCTTAGTGGTGAAGAATGGCTCGAAGATCTGAGCTAATGTCTCCCGGTTCATTCCAATGCCGGTGTCTGAGGCGGCCAGCAGCACGTAACGCCCGGAATTCAGCTGCACACCGCCGTGCGCTTCGGCGTAAGACCGATCCAGCGTCACGTCGTCCAGCGTGATGGTGAGCCGGCCGCCGGTCGGCATCGCGTCACGAGCATTTGCTGCCAGGTTGATCAGCACCTGCTCTATCTGTGTCGGATCGGCATTCACGAGCCGTTGGAGGCCGCGCGTCATAATCAAGAGTGACTTGTCCGAGCCAAGGAGTTGGGTGAGCACGGGACTGAGGCCCTCTACTACCGGCGAAAGGTCGAGGAGTCGTGGCCGGGTGACCTGTTGGCGGCTAAAGGTGAGGAGCTGCTGAGTCACCTTCGCGGCCCGCTCCGCGGCCTTGACCATCTCGCGCAGATCGGCACCCTGAGGATGCCCCGCTGGCAGGGCCCGGAGCGCGAACTGTCCGAATCCCAGCACGGCCGTCATCTGGTTATTCACCTCGTGCGCCACACCGCCGGCGAGGGTAGCCACGGCCTGAAGCTTCTGCGCTTGCCGCAACTGTTGCTCCGACCGCACCCTGGCCGTAATGTCCACGCACGCGCCGGTCATGTAGAGCGGCGTGCCATCGTTCCCCAGGACGGTTTTCCCTTTGTCATCCAGCCAGTGCACTGAACCGTCGGGCCAGACAACGCGGAACTCCTCGTCGAACTCCACGCCTTCGCTGGCGCAGCGGCCGCATGCCGCCACGACTCTGGCCCGGTCTTCCGGGTGCACCAGAGCGAGGAACTGCTCCAGCGCTCGTGTCGTCTTCCCTGGTGCCAGCCCGAAGAGCCGGTCCAGGCTCTCGTCCCAGTCGAGCGCGTTGGTCTGGATGTCCCAGCGGAACGTGCCCGTGCCCGATGCAAAGAGGGCCGCTTCGAGCCGCTCCTTCCGTTCCTGGAGAGCGGCAGCGGCCGCGCGCTGCTCGTCGATATTAGTGTTGGTGCCGAACCAGCGAACCACCTTGCCATCGGCGTCCTTGATCGGCAGACTGCGGGTGAGGAACCACCGGAAGCGCCCATCGGCGCCCCGCAGCGGGAACTCAAACTCGAAGGGCTCACCCGTGCGAATGGATGCCTGCCAGCTGTCGAGGACGCGCGGCAGCTCGCGCGGATCGTGGACCGCCTGCCAGCCCCACCCGGCCATCTCCTCCGGAGTGGTTCCCGAGTAGTCGTACCACCGCTGGTTGTACCAGAAGATGTAGCCGTTAGGCTCGGCCATCCACGCGAGCTGCGGGATCGTCTCGGCGAGCGTGCGGAACTGCCGTTCCTGCTCGAGGAGCCCTCGCTCGGCCGCGCGCTGGTCGGTCATGTCAGTCTCACTCCCCACCCACTCGCGCAACTCCCCGGCCTCATCGAACACCGGCGCGGCGCGCACCACGAAGGTTCGATGGACACCATCGTGGCGGCGGAGGCGGTACTCCACTTCGCAGATCGTTCGGGTCGTGACCGCTTGGTGCCACGCGGCGGCAGTATGCGGATGGTCGTCTGGATGGATGGCCTCCAGCCACCCCCAACCCTGGTATTGATCGAATGTCTGCCCCGTGAAGGCCGCCCAGTCTGGCTGCTCCGACACGAACTGGCCGGAGGCGTCGGTGGTCCAGACGATCTGCGCTGTCGCTTGAACGAGCGCTCGGTACCGCGCCTCACGCGCGGCGACCGCCCGTCCGGCGGCTTCGCGCGCCTCGCCCTGCTGCAGGAGCTCCTCGGTCGTGCTCTGCAATTCTTCAGTCTGGATCTCGAGCTCCGCGGCTTGTTCCTGCAGGTGGTCGTTGGCCGTTTCCAATTCAGCGGCTTGCGCCTGAAGCTGGTTGTTCGCCGCAGCGAGCTCCGCACGCGCCGCTTCGGCGAGGTGCAGCGCCTCCTCAAGGGCGCTCCGGGCTGCCGTCAGCGTCCCGGTTACCGCCGCAGCCCGTTCGGCGGCTTCGATCGCCCCGCGCGCTTCGGTGGCGGCTGTCGCCGCAAGGTGTTCCGCGCGGAGTGCTGCGACCAGAATAGGGAGAAGGAGCAGGGCGCCGGGGACCTCCTCCGACACCGCGGTTGCGCCGAGGAGGACGAGTACAGCGTCTCCAGCCACGGGAAAACCGATCGCGGGGAGCGGATCGGCATCGGCCTTGAGCCGCAGGGCTCCGGTCTGACTGCCCTTCTCGAGGCACAGATCCAGGAAGGAGTGCCAGGCCCTGCCGCCCGCGAGCGTCTGAGGGAACCCGGGCGCGGGTAGCAGTGCGCCGATTTCGGGATCGCGCACGAAGAGAAGGAGCGCTTTGCCGCCGAGGCGGGCGGCGAGGGCGAGTGCTGCCGCTGCCCGCTCCTCCGGTCGAAGGAGCCGGGTCACCAGCTCCACGACAGCTGCCTCGGTCCGGGGGTCGCTACTCAGGGATGATGCAGACAACCGCGGTTCAGTTGTGGAATCCACTGAACTGACCTTCCGCCCTGGCGATTTGACCGTAGGTGTTGAAGCCGGCATACGGGACTGCCCCGAGCTCGGCGGCCAGCGATTCGAGCTCCATCCCGAACTCCTTACCCAACCGGAGCCGGGTGGCCACGCAATCGAAGAAGAGGGCGGCTGCGGGCTTGTGACCCTCGATCTGGTGGAGTGCATCGCGAACGGCCACCGCCGCCGCCGCCGCGGCTGAGCCGCCGCCACAGCTCATGATACGAGCGGTGGCGCCAACCGGAATCTCCGCGGCACATACCACACGGCCCTCCTGATCCACACCGAGCGGCACCCTCAGCTTGTGCCCGCTACCTGTCTCGATGCCCAGGATGTTATGGAGGAAGAAAGGAACCGGGTCGGCCCGGTCGAACGTCTGTCCCGCGGCCGCGGCATGCTCCTCGAATACATCGGCGGCCGCGATCGCGTTCAGACTCGCCAGCCGCATCGCCTCCGCCGCGGTCACCCGGAACGGCGGGCTAGCCGGTTGCCACCCATGCCGAACACCGATACCGATCGGCTTGTGAGAGAGGATCTCCAGCGCGACCGCCGCGTCGGTGTATGTCTCGGTTCCGCAGAAGACGTGGGTTCGCTGGAAGCGCGCGTCATCGCCCGCGCCGCCGCCGAAGAACCGGTACGTGCCGGCGGTCAGATGGGTGAGCTGCTCAACCAGACCCTCGCCATGACCTGCCAGGGCGTCAACCAGGATCAGGGCTGTGCGGTAGCGGTACTCCTGCTGCTCGAGGCCACGGAAGCCGGCGACGAGTTCCTGCGCCACGGCCTCGTGGTCCGTCGTGATTCCCTGTCCCAGCGCCGCCGCGAAGCGTACCTCGGTCGAGCGCAGCGCCACTGCGCAGGTAATGCCCTCGCCCATGGCTTCGTTGGTGAATTCACCGGCCGAGGAGCACCCGACCATGACTCGCGGGGCACACGTCGCTGCCAGTGCCTCGAGCAGTGTCCCGTAGTCATTCCGGGGTGCCGCGAAGACGATCAGCGCATCCGGCTCGGACCCCTGAAACCGTTCTCGGATTTGACGGCCCAGAGACTCGCCGGCAGCCCGGTCGTGCAATGATGTATGACAAACGGCCGCATCGGTCATGGGGATATATCTCCGTACGGATGGCCGAGCTGTCGGCCCGGCAGGGCAGCGGAAGGGGCCGGCTAGGAATCCTCCACGGTGGCACATAAATCATACACGGCGGTGGCTCCTGCTGCCAAGCAAGGTCGACAATCGCTAACACTCCTCAATAGCACGAGTCCGAAGCTTGAGCCAACCGCGTTGCCTCTTTATTCAGCCCGACATCGCTGCGCGCGGGTGATTGCGCTGGGACAGAAGATGCCGGCCGGGTCAGCCACCATCCAGCGGCGGTCGTGGCGCAGGCCGAACCCGTCCACCTCTTGCGCGACGCGGAGGAGTCCATTGCTACTAGCTGGGTGACCGAACTGATAGGGCCAAGCATCTCTTACTTCTCTGGGACCACATCTTTGTGCGACGCCTCTATCGCAGCTTCCCAGGCCGAGGAGCTTTGAAGGACTGCATCAATCCCAATCAGTTACCTGCTCGCTGGCCGGCTTCGCCTCACGGAGCCGACCTTAGGGCACGCGGTTTTGCGACCGGAGGGCCCTCATTCGTTCCATCCTGCTTGCCTTATCTGCCCTTACCATCGGGTACTCTCTGGGTACAGCCCAGGTAGACTCGGCAGCTCCGCCCGCGCGCCCGGTGCTCGTGAACGATGTTCCAGAGGGAACGAATTGGATCGCGAACGCGGCGACGGGTGTGTACTACCGAGTGGGATGTCCGGTTACGGCAAGCATCCCCGATGCTGACCGCCTCTACTACAAGAGTGAAGCCTCTTTACGATCGGCTGGCTTCGCGAAAAGTGACGAGTGTAATGCCACCAGGTTCACTCGGCGAGCGGCCGACACTCCTTCCACCGCAGCAACGCCAATCGCTGCCGAATTGCCCCTAAGACCTCCGCCCCAGAGAAGCATACCAGACAAGGTTTCTGGTTCAACGCCGGGTTGGGTTATGGAAGCCTAGGCTGCGAGAACTGCGAGGGCCGAACGGGGGCTCTGAGTGGTGGACTGGCGCTAGGCGGCGCACTAAGTCAGAAGGTTATGCTCGGCGTTGGCACGAATGGGTGGCTTCTTTCTTCTGGGCGGCTGGGGACTGGTACCGTACATATTAGCGCCCCGGGCCTTGGAAGCGCGACCGAAGCGGCGTGGGAGCAGTCCCTGGGCCTGGGTTATGATATACGGGTTGGCAGCAACTTCAGCCTTACCCCTTTCTGGAACGGCTTCGGCGCGAGCACAACGAACAGCGGTGCAAATGTGGGCCAAATCGGCTTGGGCCTCACGGTTCACTGAGGTGGCCCAGATTGGCTAGATGATGTAGAGCCTATTTGGTTTGCGGAGCAAAGTGCCCGAGGCGAGAGTCGAACTCGCACGAGGTTGCCCTCGGTGGATTTTGAGTCCACTGCGTCTGCCATTCCGCCACTCGGGCCTGCGCGGTGATGCAACCCACGCCCTACGTCACTTTCACCTGTCGCTTCGCTCACTCACCGGCGGCCCCAGGATCTCCCGCCACACGATGGCATCGCGCAGCTGCTTGGCGGAGTAGAGCGGAGCAGCGGTATGCTCGGCGGCCTCCTGCCGGATCCGCTGGTCGAACTCCAGGTGATCCGCCTTGGTGCGGGTGTTGTCGCGTGACGCCGCGGCTCTAATCCTCTTCTGGACCAGCTGCTCCGCGTCGGCATCCTGGGTGTACTCCCTGCGGCTGGGGCGGCGGACCTCCTGCTCCAGGCTCACCACTTCCGGCTCGGTCTCCAGCGACTGGCGCTCCTCCACATCTTCATCGTCCGGAAGCGGCAGCCGCGCCTGGCGGCCAAGCGGCCCTGTCTCAGCCTCCTCCAGCGCCCGCTCGAACTGCCGCAGCACCATTTCCAGCCGGGAGCCTTCCCGCTGGGTCGCGTCGGGAAGTGATGGCGAGGCCGGGTGCAACGGATCGCTTCTCGGCGGACTGGGCGGTGGCGCCTTCTTCTTCCCGGTCAGCAGGTTCATCAGGACCCAGAGAACGCCGAGGATCAGGGCGAGGGTCGGATCCACAGCTCAGCTGCCCTGGGCCGAGTTGGCGTCGCCCTGGCCGGCAATGGACTGCCGCATGGTGGTGTCGGCCTGAACGTTTCGATAACGCTGATAATCCATGACGCCAAGGTTGCCATTCCGGAATGCTTCGGCCATGGCGAGCGGAATCTGGGCCTCGGCCGCGATTACCTTCGAGCGCTGGTTCTGGGCTTCCGCCTTGAACTCCTGTTCCATCGCCACCGCGAGCGCGCGGCGCTCTTCCGCTTTCGCCTGAGCGATCCGCTTGTCGGCTTCGGCTTGATCGGTCTGAAGCTCGGCTCCGATATTTTTGCCCACGTCAACGTCGGCGATGTCGATCGACAGGATCTCGAACGCCGTCCCCGCGTCGAGGCCCTTGGCCAGTACGGTCTTGGAGATCAAGTCGGGATTCTCCAGCACCGCTTTGTGCGAAGACGCGGAACCGATCGTACTCACGATCCCCTCACCCACGCGCGCCAGGATCGTCTCCTCCCCCGCCCCACCTACCAGGCGGTTGATGTTGGCCCGCACCGTCACCCGAGCCAGCGCCAGCAGCTGGATGCCGTCCTTGGCCATCGCGGCAACCTTCGGCGTGGTGATCACCTTCGGGTTGACACTCACCTGGACTGCCTCGAACACGTCCCGGCCGGCCAGATCGATGGCGGTTGCCTGTTTGAAGGTGAGGGGAATGCCTGCTTTGTCCGCGGAGATGAGCGCGCTCACCACCCGCTGCACGTTACCGCCGGAGAGGTAGTGGGCCTCCAGCTCATTGATGTTGAGATCCAGTCCCGCCTTCGAGGCGTTGATCAGTGGATTCACGATGTGCGACGGATTCACCTTCCTGAACCGCATGCCGAAGAGGGTCAGGAACGAGACCGGTACCCCGGAGGCCCAGGCCGTGATCCACAGCCCGACCGGGATAAAGCGGAAGAAAATGACGAGCAGGATAAAGCCGATGAAGATCAGGGCGAACACCACCCCGAGGCTCAGCATGGAATCTTCCACGTGTACGTCCTTGAATAAGAATGTTAGGTGCCGGCTGTCGCCCTAAGCGAAGCATCTCACTACGAAACCGCCCTCACGACGTGGCGGTACCCGTCGCTCTGCACCACCTGCACCCGGCTTCCCTGCGCCACGTATTCGCCCTCGGTAACGACATCGAGCCGCTCGCCGCCCACCCGCGCGGTGCCGGAAGGACGAAGGTCGGTCACCGCCACGCCATCCTGGCCGACCAGGTCGCCCCGGCTGGGCGACGACACAAACCCCTGAGACTTGTGCACCGCTCCGCGCAGCAGCAGACCGCTGAACCGCCCACTGTTGGGCAGATGCCGGAGCCAGGCGTAGATGACTGCCATGGTGATGAAAAGGCTGGCACCCAGCACCGCGAGCGCCTGGGCGGTGTCCCCCGCCGATGGGTGCGCGCCCATCATGGCCAGGACCATGCTGGCTACGATGGCCAGGGCGCCGAGCACCCCCGCGACACCAAAGCCAGGCAGGACGAACACCTCCACTGCCAGCGCGATGGCACCCAGCCCGAGGAGCAGCACTTCTTCCCATCCGGCCAGCCCCAGGATAAAACTGGACCCGAAGAAGAGCCCCAGCGACACCAGGCTGAGCATGCCACCGATTCCGAACGCACCCGTCTTGATCTCGATGACAAGCCCGAGTATGCCCATGGACAGGAGCAGCGGCGCAACCAGTGGATTGGTCAGAAAGCGGACGATGCCCTCGGCCCAGTTCGGTTCGGTGGTCACCACCTGGGCTCCGGGATGCCCTATCGCCCTCAGGAGGGCAGCTTCGTCGGCGACCTGTGCCTTGGCAAACTTCAGCCTGACCGCCTCGTTGGTGCTGAGCGTGAGCAGCTGCCCCTTCTTGACGACGCCGGGAATTTCCACGTTCTCATCGACCATGGCCTCCGCCAGCTTGGGGTCGAGCCCTCGCTGCTCCGCCATCGCCCGGAACTCGGCCCGCATGGCCGACACCATCTTTTCCGATGCTTTGGTCCCCTGTCCATCCACCGGCGTGGCGGCCCCGATAACGGCGCCGGGACGCATGTAGATCCCATTGGTGGAGATCGCGATCAGCGCTCCCGCGCTGTACGCGCGAGGGTTCACGAATCCGTACACCGGAATTCGCGCGGCCCGCACCGCGTCCGCGATTCGCTCAGCCGCGTCGATCCGGCCGCCCGGTGTGTCGATGTCCAGGAACACGGCAGCCGCTCCGGCCGCCTCCGCCTCCTTGATGCTCCGGGCCACGTACGGCGCCAGACCGTTCTCGACTACACCCGACACCGGGATGCGGAAAACAGTCGGAGCCTGGGCGCGAATCGTGAGCCCGGATGTGGCAAGAAGGGCGAGCGTCAGGGACGTCCAGCGGCGCATCGCAAGATCCTGAAGGGGAAAGCTGGAATCTAGCCGGTAGGGGATACAGGAGGGAGAGGTGAAAGGTAAACGGTGAGCGGTGAGCGGTGCGTGGGACGTCGCTGGCCGCTCATTGCTTACCGCTCACCTGTCTAGATCTGGCCGCGCTGGTGTACCCGCTGACGGGCGCGCCCCCGATCGGGGGAACCTCCATGGTGCCGATTCCCCATCTCTCCCCGGTGACCGTGGACCTCCTTCACCCGATGCGCGAAGCGCTCGCGCATGACGTACAGCTGGGCCCGCTGCACCGGATTGAGATACTTCGACTGCTCCTTGATTTCGTCTCGAGACAGCTGAGCCTCGGTCAACCGGAGGTCGATCATCGCATCGGTGAGCTTGGCCACGCTGTCCTGGTTGGCCGCTACCCCGGGCTGGAGCTGAGAGGCGAGCGCGGTCCTGAGCCGCTGGCCGCGGCCGCGGATGTCGGCGCGCCTGACTCCGAATTGGCGGCTGGTAGCCCGAAGCTTGGCCGTCTGGTCATCGGTCAGGCTCAGCTTCTCCTGCGCCCTAGAGGCAAACCGCTCCTCGATACGGTGCCGCAGCGAGTCGGCTCGGACCGAGTTTGAGTCCGGACGCTGTGCCTGCACCAGGCCGAACGGAAATAGAACCAGCACGAGGGACCATCCATATGCGATTCGCATCAACCCTCCCAGGAGTCGAGGACATGTTCGAGTTCTTCCGGATCGAGGTCACCCAGGTCGGGGTCTTCCGGATTGGAGCTCCGGCCATTCGGCTCATCCATGGTCTGCAGCACGGAATCCAGCTCCGCAGGATAAAGGCTCTCGAGCTCCGGCAGTGGGATCTCCAGTTGACCCGCGGCCAGCGATGCTGTGGGTGGAGCTGACCCGTTCGAGCCAGGGGCTCCCGTCCACACAGTCACCAGAACCGCCGCCGCCGCCGCCAGGCCGCTGAAGGTCCATACCCTTCGGAGACGACGGTCCACATTTCGGGCGCCGGTCAGTCGCGCCAGGACCGAGCCGGCCACGGCGGAAGGGTCGAGCCCATCAGCGGCCTTCCGTCCCAGCCGGTTAGCGCCGCGGACCACCTCCCACTCCTGCTGGCATATGCCGCACCGGTTCAGGTGCTGCAGCTCCTGCTGGGTCCATTGGGCCCGGCCCAGCACCACGGCGGGCATCCGATCTGAGAGCCACCCACACTCGCTCATCGAACCAGCTCCTTCAGCCGCTTGACGGCGTGGTGATAGTGTACCCGTGCAGCCCCGGGCGTGGTGCCGAGCGTCGCCGCGATTTCCTCGTAGTCGGTACCTTCCTGCACCCGGAGCAGGAAGACTTCCCGCTGCAGCCGTGGGAGGCGGGCCAGGCCTTCTCGCACACGGTCTCCCGCTTCGGCAGCCGCTAGATCCGAGTGGGGATCGGAGTCGTCGACAATATCGCGATCCTCGAGCGACATCAGCTTTCCCTTTTGCTTCCGTGCCTGGTCGCGGAGAAGGTTGCTGCCGATTGTGAGTAGCCAGCTCCGGAACGATGCTCCACCCCTCCAGCTGTCTACCCGGCGAAAGGCGCGAAACAGCGTTTCCTGCACCAAATCCTCCAGGTCCGCCTGCTGGGCGCCCAGGCTATACAGGAACCGCCCTAACGGCCGGGCGTGACGCCGGACCAGCTCAGCCGCGGCGCGCTCGCTGCCATCGAGATAAGCGGCTACCAGCGCCGGGTCGGTCGAAGGGTCGGGTCTGATGGAGCCCGGCATGGGGGGAGCGCTCATCCGATTGTGAGACGGGTGGCAGGGGGATTTGTTAATTGGCCGGCCCGATAGGGACGGACTATCTTAGGCCATGCGACGACCAAGTGTGATCGCCCACCGGGGTGCTTCCGGCTACGAGTACGAGAACTCGCGAGCGGCCTTCCGCCGTGCGGTCATGCTCGACGCCGACGGAGTCGAGCTGGATATCCACGCCACCAGGGACGGTGGCATCGTGGTTCACCACGATCCGGAGCTCCCCGGTGTCGGTCCTATCGCCCAGCTCTCCGTGGCGGAAGCGCGCCAGGTGATGCTCAGAAACGGGGAAACGCTCCCGCTCCTGAGCGAGATCCTGGAGCTGGTGGGAGACCGGGACGTCTGGGTCGAGGTCAAGACCCTCCCAGAGCGCTACGACGATGTTCTCCTTGGTGTGCTCGACCAGGGCCCGGCCCCAGAGCGCTACGCCGTCCACAGCTTCGATCACCGCATTGTCTACCGGCTGGGAGAGGCCCGGCCCTCGCTGCCTCGGGGGATTTTGCTGACGGCGTATCTGCGCGACGTGGTCGCGGTCATGCGCTCGGTCGGCGCCGGCACCCTGTGGCAGGAGTGGCCCCAGGTAGACCAGGATCTGGTGACCCAAGTGCACGAGGCCGGGTTCAACGTGATTGCCTGGACCGTGAACGAAATCGGCGACCTCGACCGCATGGTGCGCCTGGGCGTGGATGGGCTCTGCGGCAACTACCCGGACCGCATGCGGGTCGCCATTGCCCCCCGACTCGACGAAGTCTCTCGCGCCTGAGGAAGAATCAGGTGGTCTCGGAACGGTCCATTCCCACCTCGACCGGCGCGGGAGTCGACTGCGATCCCTTGGGGCTGCTTCGGCGCGCATCGGCAATCTGCTTCTCTACCCGCGCCACCTCAGCCTGAAGATCGTCCAGCCGGAGCAGGAGCGCGTCGAACCGGCGGGCCTCGGTTTCCCCACCGCGCTCCCGCCGATGGACCAGGAGCCCGAGATCGCGGGCGGCGCGGTCCTGCCTCCGGCGAACCCGAAGCAATTCGATCTGGAGCTTGCCCTCGTCGAGCGCTGCCTGGGCCTTCTTGCCGAAGGCCTCGAGCTCATGATTGAGTCGATCGAACAGGGTGGATTTGGTCATGGGAGATCTCCGGGGAGCCAGGAGCGGTACGAGCTAGGAGCTAGGAGCTAGGAGTGTGACGTGGGTGCCACGCTCTCGGTTTCAACTTAATAAAGAAAAGGGGACGCAGCACTCCTGCGTCCCCTTGGGCTGCTTGAAACTTTCGTTACTAACTCCCGGCTCCCTGCTCAGCGGCGGCTTCGGCAGGGTACACCGACACCTTCTGCCGGTTCTTGTCCTTGAACTCGAACTTCACCACGCCATCTACCAGAGCGAAGAGTGTATCGTCGTTGGCCCGGCGGACATTCCGGCCGGCGTGGAACTTGGTCCCCCGCTGGCGCACGAGAATGTTGCCGGCGATCACATTCTCACCGCCATAGCGCTTGACGCCGAGGTACTGCGGATTGCTGGTCCGTCCGTTCCGGCTGGAGCCTACGCCCTTTTTGTGTGCCATATGCGCCTCAACCCAGCTTGACGTCGGTAATGCGAACCTCGGTAAACTTCTGCCGATGTCCCGTCTTGCGGCGATAGTTCTTCCGCCGTTTGAACTTGAACACGTAGATCTTGGGCTCCTTCCCGTCTCCTACCACCTCGGCCATCACCCGGGCTCCCTTCACCAGCGGCGCGCCGGCGTTGATGGTCTCTCCGTCCGACGAGAGGAGCACCTCATCGAAGGTGATCTTCGAGCCTGCCTCCGCGCTCATGAGCGGCAGACGCAGTGTCTTGCCCTTCTCGGCCTTGAACTGCTTCCCGGCCGCCCGGAAAATGGCGTACATGAATACCGTCTTGCTCAAAGGTGGTCGAACGACAGCCGGTAAACTTAGGCGGGCACGACGGTTGGGACAAGGGGGGCTACGCTACAGCATAGAGCTCTGTCACGTCCCGCCCTGCGGGGCGGCTCATCAGGCGGAACTCGTCCAGCCGCATCATGGGGTCGTCACGGAGCTCGATGTCCACGCCCGTCAGCTTGGTGAGGGTCTGTAGCAGCCTCGGCTCCTCCTCCAACAGATACAGGGCAACCTCGGGGTGGAGGCGGACGGTCAGTTGTCTCTCTCGGCGCTCGTGCCCAGCCCGCTTCAGGGCCCGCTCCAACCGGCGAGCCACGACTTCGGGGGTAAAGACTCGGCCGGAGGCGGCACAGGTGGGACAATCGGCGGTCATGGAGTGCCAGAGCGACGGGCGTACCCGCTGGCGGGTCATCTCGACCAGCCCCAGCTCGGATACCGCCAGCGCCTTGGTGCGGGCCCGGTCGCGGCCTAGGTGGGTCCGAAGCTCCTGAAGCACCTTGTCTCGGTTGGACCGTGTCTCCATGTCGATGAAATCGCACACGATGATGCCGCCGATGTCGCGCAGGCGGATCTGGCGGGCAATCTCCCGAGCTGCCTCGATGTTGGTGCGCAGGATGGTCTTCTCGGGGTCCTTCTTGCCGGTGTACCGGCCCGTATTCACGTCGATGCTGATCAACGCTTCGGTGGGCTGAATGACCAGTGACCCTCCGGTCGGCAACTCGACCCGGGGCTTAAAGAGGTCCCGGATTTCGGACTCGATGTCGAACTTGTCGAACAGCGGCGTGGCGTCGGTATACAGGTGAACCCGGCTCATCAGCTCGGGATCGATCTGCTGAAGATACTGCTCGATCTCGTTGTACAGCTCCTTCATGTCCACATGCAGCGCGTCGACTTTGGCACTGAACAGATCGCGGATGATACCACGGGTCAGGCTGGTCTCCCGCTGAAGCAGCGCCGGGGCCCGCCGGACGAACGTCTTCTTGCGGTTGATCTTCTTCCAGAGCGCCAACAGCGATTCGATCTCGCGCCTGAAGTGATCCTCCGTGACCCCTTCAGCCACCGTCCGCACGATCACGCCGCCGGAGTCTTCCGGCAGCAGCTTCGACACCATCTCGCGAAGCTTGGCGCGCTGCTCCCGGCTCTCGATCTTGCGGCTCACCCCCACCTTCGACGCGTAGGGCATGTAGACCAGGAACCGTCCCGGCAGGGAGATCTGCGCCGTTACCCGGCAGCCCTTCGAGCCGATCGGCTCCTTGGTCACCTGCACCGGGAGGCTCTGGCCCTTCTTCAGGATGTCCTGGATGTTGGGTAAGGCACGGCGGGGAGAGATCTCACGCTGGCGTCCCTCAGTGGCGGGCTTCTCACCGGCCCCGTTGCCCCGCCGGCCGCGGCGCCGATCCCGACTCCGCCACCCGCCACCCTTCCGTTCGGGAGGAGCCTCGGCGACCGGTGCTTCGCCGCCCTCCGGCTGCTCCTGAAGGTCTTCCTCGGGGGCCTCTTCCTCCTCAGGTTCCTCGTCCTCGTCGGGCTCGAGAAGATCGGAGGCGTGGAGAAAGGCGCTCTTTTCCTGACCAATGTCGACGAATGCGGCCTGGATGCCCGGAAGAACCGCCTCTACCCGGCCGAGGTAAATGTCGCCCACCGTGCGGCGATGGTCGGGACGGTCCACCAGCAGCTCGACCAACCTATCGTCTTCCAGGATGGCCACACGGGTTTCCCGCTGGCTCCCGTTGATCAGGATCTCACGCTTCAAGTATGACCTCGTGGAGATCACCGGGAACCGCCGGTGATTCACTCATCCCAGAAAAAACGCGCCTCTCGTAGGCTGCCCACGACCGGATGGAGGAGCATGCCGCGAAAAGCGCGTCGCTGCTGGCGCTAATTATATGTAGCGGAGGGATTTAGAGCAATGAGCTATCAATCTACCGTCTCGCCCAGGATGTGCCTGGCAATCACGATCCGCTGGATCTCGCTGGTCCCCTCGCCGATCTCGCAGACCTTGGCATCGCGCATCATCCGCTCGACCGGGTACTCCGTCATATATCCATAGCCCCCAAAGATCTGGACCGCCTTGGTTGTAGCCCGCATGGCCAGCTCTGAGCAGAAGAGCTTGGCCATGGCGGCTTCCTTCTTGAAGGGGCGGCCGTTCTGCTTGAGCCAGGCGGCGTGGTACAGGAGGTGGGTACCGGCCTCGATCTCCATGGCCATGTCGGCCAACTGGAAGTTCACCCCCTGGAAGCTGCCGATCGGCCGGCCGAACTGCTTCCTCGCTCCCGCGTAGCGCAGCGCTTCCTCGTACGCGCCCTCCGCTATGCCCAACGACAGGGCGGCGATGCCGATTCGTCCGCCATCCAGGGTCTTCAAGAAGTTGATGAAGCCGTAGCCGGGCCGCCCCAGCAGATTCTCCTTGGGCACCACGGCGTCCTCGAAGATCAGCTCCCGGGTATCGCTCGCGCGCCAGCCCATCTTGTCCTGCTTCTTTCCGGCCCTGACGCCGCGGGTCTTGGGCAAGTCGGGAGCGTGGCCGATGCCAAGCTTGCGGGCCTGGTCGAGATCGACGGTGTCCTTGGTGACGATGAAGCTGGTGATCCCCTTGTTGCCCTTGCCCGGCTCGGTGCGGGCGGTGATGACGAATATTTCCCCCACACCGGCGTGGGTAATAAAGATCTTGGAGCCGTTCACCAGATAGTGGTCGCCCTTGTCGAGGGCGACCGTCGCGGTACCGCCGGCATCGCTGCCGGCCCCGGGCTCGGTGAGACCGAAGCCGCCCAGCACCCGCCCGGAGGCCAGCAGCGGGACGTAGCGGCGCTTCTGTTCCTCGGTCCCAAAGTCAACGATCGGGGAGGTGCCCAGATTGGTATGGGCGCTGATGGTGAGGGCGTGACTGGCGTCGACCTTGGCCATTTCATGGATGGTGATGTAGTACGACAGCTGATCCATGCCGGCCCCGCCCAAATCCTCGCCCCAGGGCACCCCAAGGAGCCCCAGCTCACCCATGGCCTTGATGTTGTCCCAGGGGAAGGTGGAGGTGCGATCCAGCTCCGGCGCCACCGGGAGGATGTGGGTGCGCGAGAAGTCACGCACCATCTCGCGAACCTGGTGGTGCTGTTCGGTAAAGTAGAGTGAGTCGTCCATCGGTCTCGAATGGTTGCGTGGGGAGCGCCCAACCCGCCACCAACCTAACCGGTCGGAACGCCATGGTCCAACGGCCGTTGGCGCCGCGAGAATCGGGGTGACATATTGGGTCCTCATGAGTTTCGTTTGGCTGGCTCGAGGTACAATCGCTCTGGGGACGGTCCTTGCAGGCGCCGCCTGCGGCAGCCCCCAGAGAGCCCCTGCGACCACTGCCGCGCCGGAAACCTCCTCCGGATACTCGCCCCTTCCGGCCATGCCTCGCGGCGACATCAGACCTCATCTGCTCGCCGCATGGCGGCGCACCGATGCAGAGTGGGCCCGCTGGACCGACCCATCACCCCACCGCGTGCTCCTCATTCCCGTAGCCGGACGGTCGCTCGGCGACGCTGCCAAACCGGTGCGACTCGAGGTGCTCGACTGGGGCGGCACGGGTCCCGCGGTCGTCCTGCTCGCGGGCATGGGAGGCACGGCGCACATCTACGACGATCTGGCCCCGCAGCTGGTCGACAAGTTCCGCATTATCGGCATCACCCGCCGCGGGCACGGTGCCTCGTCGCGCGCGGCAGATACCACGACGCACACGCTCAATCCCCTGGCCGATGACATCCGGACGATCCTTGATAGCCTGGGAATCGGCCGCGCTTCACTGGTGGGGCACTCGATAGCAGGAGCCGAGATCACGCGTTTCGCCGCCCGGTGGCCCGATCGGGTCGAGAAGCTGGTTTACCTCGACTCGGCCCACGACTTCGACGGCTACGACCAACTCGTGGCGGCGAACCCGAGCTCGCCGCCGCCTGTCACGATGCGGCAGGGGTCCCACAACGACAGTCTCAACTCATGGCGAGATTGGGGCAAACGGGATCTCTGGGGGTTCTGGTCCAACGCCCTGGAGGTGGACCGCGTCCGGACCCAGGACGCAGACTCGTTTGCGACCCGGGTGCTAGGCCGAGACGCCGGCGTCCACGCCAAAGAATACAGAGCCGTACGCGCCCCGGCGCTGGCATTGTCCGCCTGGTATAGCACCGGGCAATGGTTCTTCCACCTCGACCCGCTGCGAGACAGCGTAAAGTGGCAGCAGGCTTCACGCTGGACCGATTCGGCCCTGCGTCCCTTCGTGGCCCGAGGCAACAAGCGGTTCCTGGACGAGATCCCGAACGGGCGGCTGATCCAATTCGACGGTGACCACTACGTCTTCATCTTTCGGGAGGAGCGAACCCTCGCTGAGCTCCGGAACTTTCTTGGCCGAGATACGGGCCGCTGAAGGCCCTGAGTGAAACGCCATAATGCTCAGCAGGTCGGCGGCGAACTTATACAGGGTGCGTGGGCCCACGCCTCGGATCCTCGCCAGATCGAGCCGGCACCGCGGTTGCGCGCCTGCGATTGAGCGCAGGACTCCGTCCGAGATGACAGCATAAGCCGGTACCCCCATGGTCAGTGCCACACCTACGCGCCACTGCTCCAGGGACGCGAGCACCGGATCCTCCATCTCTGGCGGAGCCGCGCAGCCTGCGCCCAGTGCGCCAAGGATGGTTCCACCCAGTCTTTCAGCCAGCGCAGGGCCGACACCCGGGACGTCGGCCAGAGCCGCGGCACTCGTCGGAGGCCGTCTTGCCAGGCGCAGTAGCACCTCCGGCTCCAGCGGACAGCCGCCCCAAACCGCCTTTCGTTTGGCGAGCGCCCGCCTGAGCGCCGCCAAGCGCTCCGCTACCTGAGGATCTGCCGGCACCGGGGACCGCCGGGCACCGCAGCAGTCGCAGCCGGCGCACCGAACCAGACGTTCTCCGAAGTATCCCACCAGGCGGGCCCGGCGGCACCTGCCTTCCCGGGCGTAGTCTTCGACAGCCTGGATTCTGGCTTCCGCCTTAGTTCGGCGCGCGCGGATGGGACGCCAGTCGACCGGTCCCCGCTCCGGGTGTAGCTCCCGCCGCAAGCGCTCCGCCGACGCCAGCACATTGTCGGGCACACCCACTCGTCCGTCTCGCTCATGCCAAATGCGCTCGAGCAGGCGGCGGCGCGGGAAGGTGACGTCAAGCTGGCGGCGATGAAGATCGGCGTCGGCCGGGCGCCACAGCAGGACACACCTGGCGAACTCCCCGTCCCGGCCCGCCCTTCCCGCCTCCTGATAGTACGCTTCGGGAGTGGGCGGTGGAGTCCAGTGGACCACCAGCCGTACCGATGGCTTGTCGATGCCCATGCCGAAGGCGCAGGTGGCCACGATGATGTCCACCCGATCGCGAAGGAAGTCGTCCAGCGTGGCAGAGCGAGTGATCCTGGAGAGTCCGGCATGGTAAGGGGCCGCGCGGTGCCCCGCCTTGGCCAGCGCGCGAGCGACTGCTTCGGTGCTGCCTCGGGTAGGGGCGTACACGATGGACATGGCATCGTCGCCCTGGAGCAGCGCCAGCAGGGCGTTCAACCGTTCCCGCTCACTGGAAACCCGCACCGCGCCGAACCAGAGATTCCGCCGGTCGAACGATCCCAGATGCAGGGCGTAGCCGGGCCGCAGCCGTAACGCCCGCGCGATCTCCTGCCGTACTTCCGGTGTGGCGCTTCCGGTGAGCGCTATGGCCTGGGGCTGGCCCAGCCGGTAGCGGGCCCGGGACAGCTTGCGATAGCTGGGGCGGAAGTCGTGTCCCCACTCCGCAATGCAGTGGGCCTCGTCCACCACCAGCAGACGGGGCCGGATGCTCTGGGCGGCGAGCTCCTGGCTCAGACGCTCCAACCCCTCCGGCGATACATACAACAGCCGCAGCGAGCCATCGCACACGGCCTGGCGAACCTCATTCTGCTCCGCTTTGCTGAGACTGCTATTGAGGCATGCAGCGGGCAGCCCGCGGGCTCGGGCTGCTTCCACCTGATCCTGCATCAGCGAAATGAGAGGAGAGACCACGACGGTAAGGCCGGGAAGCACCAGCGCCGGAATCTGAAAGCAGATGGACTTGCCGCCGCCCGTGGGCAGCACCGCGAGCGTGTCCCGCCCTTCGAAGATGGATTGCAGGACCGGAATTTGCCCCCGGCGGAAATCGGCGTAGCCGAAGTGGTGCAGGAGAAGACGGCGGGCCTCGGCCATGAGATCGGACATGCGCAAGAATGAAGGGGCCGATCGACCTGAGCGTGATCTGAAAAAGGCAAAAGGGACCGTGCTCGTACCGAGCAGGTCCCTCGTGCACTTGGGATGAGGTATTCATCGTGACCCTCTTCCCGTCGTTACCGTCTCTTTCTCTACTACCCTACCGCTCTACCACCTCCCGCTTAGTTCCCGCCGAGGCGAATGCCGAGGGTGATCGGAATGAACTTGGCATCCTCGCCGCTGCTGAACACGTTGTGGAAGCGCCCCTCGAGGAACAGGCCGATACCGCCGGCCTTGAAGTCAAATCCAGCCCCAGCGTTCAGACCGAAATCGGTCCCGGTGTTACCGGTGTTACCCACGCCGGGTCCCGCAACCTGGTCGCCGCTCACGAGCTTAAAGTTGTAGATGCCCACCCCGCCAATGAGATACGGACGGAATTTGCTGTCTTCCGAGCTCTTGAACTTGTAGATCAGATTTCCGGTGCCCTGAAGGATCTGGTTACTGCGATTTCCTACGAATTCTTCCTGCTTCAGTCGCTGGTACATGCCGTCGATCTGGATCCCCAACGGGAACGAGCTCGGGGCAAAGGATACCGCGACAAGGCCGTGAAACCCGGTCTTGGCAACATCCCCGAATGTGCTGAGCGGAAGGGTCGCTCCTCCCCCAAGCGAAAACTCAGCGCCCTGCGCGTGGGCAGCCGGGGCACCCACCAAAACCCCAAGTGCAAGTACTGCGACACTCTTCGAAACAACCCTCATATCTCCTCCTGGTAGCGAGGTATCGGCCATCCGGATGGTTGGGAAAAAGTAGCCTAGGGGCGTCAGCACTACCAGTGAGCCGCGTCACAATTACTCCCCCCGGCTGGAGTTCCGGTCTTCCCGCTTGCGCACGATCAATCGGACCATAACGGATACCAGGAGCGCGGCGATGGCGGCCCAGCCCAGCCAGCTGTCGTTCAGGGCGATACTCAAGACCGCCAGCACGAATCCGAGCCCAGCGAACGCAACCCGCACGCGATTCATTGCGTTAGGAATCGGGCAATCGCCGCACGGAAGTCAGGTGTGCTTCTGGCCACCGCATTCACCCGTGCGCCCAATCTGATGCCCTCGGTAAAGCTCTTCCCCTCCAGCTCGAAAAAGAGCCGCTTGGTAAGTGCCAAGGCAGATGCGCTCGACTCGGCCAGCCGCCGTGCCAGCGACATCCCCTCCCGCTCCAGATCGCCGTCCGCCACCACGCGGCTGACCAGGCCCGCGGCAAGCGCCTCGTCCGCGCTGAGCGTCCGCCCGCTGAGAAGCAGATCGAGGGCGATCTTTTCGCCCGCGCTCCGTCGCAGCAGCGTGGCCACCATCGCCGGAACGAACCCCCGCTGGATTTCGGGATAGCCCAGCTGCGTACTGCTGGAGACAATCACGAGGTCGGCCGCGCTCGCCAGACCGGCGCCGCCGGCGAGGGCACGTCCCTGGACCAGCGAGAGCACCGGTTTAGGAAGCGCGCGCATGCGCTCGAAGATCTGCCCCAGGCGGAGCGCCGTGGCTTCGTTTTCCTCCATCGTCCGGTCGGCAGACGCAAGCAGCTCGTCTAGATCGGCGCCGGCACAGAAGTCTTTCCCGGCCCCGCGCAGCAGAACCACGCGCACGGCGGCGTCCATGTCGGCCTGCTCCAGCGCTTGGTGCAGCCGCTCGACCGTTTCGGCGCTGAGCGCGTTGCGCTTCTCGGCGCGATTGAGGGTGATGCTGAAGATGCCGGCATCGAGGGAGGTGAGGACAAGCTCGCTCACCGCTACGTGCCTGATTTGCGACGGGGTGCCCCTGATACTTTGCGAGCCAGAGCCGAGGGTAGGGCAATCTCCATCCGCAGCAGCGCGGTCGAGTACACCTTGCCTTGTGCATCGGTTTTGAGGGAGATCGTTCCCCCACCGTCCAGCGCTCCGTGCAACAGAAAGTTCAGCGCGTTCAAATTGGGCAGCTCAAAGCGCTCCACGGCGGTGACCATACCCTTGAAGTGCCGCGCCACCCGGGCAACGGTGACCTCGCGCTGCAGGACGGGGTAGTACTCGGGCTCGAGCGCGATCAGCCCGACGTTGGCGGTGTCGCCCTTGTCGCCGGAGCGGGCGTGAGCGAGGTGCCGAAGCTGGACGGATGGACGGGCGGGCGGGCGGACAGTCTTGGATTGCCGCTTCTTGCTACTAGACGCCATCAGAATCCTCTCTGGACGTTGATTGAAGGTGTCGCCCGGTGGTTCTGCTCCGGCACAAAAGAACGCAGTGCCTTCGCAGAACCAACCCGTCTCCAGTCAAAGCATAACTAAAGCCGTGCGGAGACCTCGCCGAAGGACTGCGTTCTTTTGTCCGAAGGCGAGGCTCGCACCGCGCCCCACAGCATCGTAGCTACGCTGTAAGAATCTCCACCTTGACGCCTGGCTCGACCTGCTTGCGATCGATGAGCGCCGGCCAGTACGCCACCACCTCCTCCACCGCCGGCCGGCCCCCGGCAAATCCCGTCACGCTCGGGGGCCCGGTCAACACCAGCGGCGCGATCTCCCTGGTGAATCGCTCCACCAGAGCCCGCTCACGCGCGCGGACCCCGACCCGAAGCTGCACCTCAGGCGCATCCGGATTCGGCGGTCCGCTCAGCGACCCGTGCGTCGCATTGACACCGACATACTCGGTGAGGATCTGCTCGAACTCGAGTCCCAGATCTTTCAACCGCTCCCGCAGGATGCGGTCGGCGGCCTGCGCCTTGTCGAACGCATCGGGCCACGAGTACACCAGGGTCCCGACCGCCTTGTATCCGTAGAAATAGGCCACCGACACCTTGAGCATCGGCGTGCGCGGGCCGCCCCGGATGCTGCCGACCCGAACCCTGTTCTTCCCTGCCTGCGACAGCCGTATCGTCGTGAAGTCAGCGACGCCGTCGGGGGTGATGTACGCCCGTGGGTCACCCATCTCGTACACCAGCTGCTCGGTCACAGATGCAACCGACACCACGCCACCCGTCCCCGGGTGCTTCGTCACCACGAAGCTGCCGTCGGGCGAGGCCTCCACGATGGGGAAGCCGGGGTTGCCCAGCCCTTTCACCGAGCGCCAGTCCTTCAGCAGGTTGCCGCCCGAGCACTGGGCCCCGCACTCAATGATGTGGCCGGCCACGGTGCCGGCCGCCACCTTGTCCCAGTCTTCCGTGGGCCAGCCGAACTCATGAAAGATCGGGCCCAGGGTGAGCCCGGTGTCCGTAACCCGACCCGTGATCACCACGTCGGCCCCACCGCGCAGCGCCTCCACAATCGGTCCCATGCCCAGGTAGGCGTTGGCCGACAGCACCTGCTCCCGAATGTCCGCCAGGGGACGTCCGGTCTCCATGTTGCTGAGCGAATGGCCGGCCGCGATCAGCTCGTCCAGACGGCCCAGCAGGTCGTCGCCGGTGACCAGCCCGACCTTGACCTTGCCCCCAAGGCCCAGCCGGCGGGCCACTTCCAGCACCGCCTCGGCGCAGCCCCTTGGGTTCACCCCGCCGGCGTTGGAGGTGACCTTGATCCGCTTCTCCACGATGTCAGGGAGAATCCGCTCCATGAGCGGCACGAAGTCGCGGGCGTAGCCCGCTCGGGGATCCCGCGACTTCTGTTTCTGCATGATGGACATCGTCACCTCGGCGAGGTAGTCCATCATCAGGTAGTCGATCGGGCCGCCGCGCACCTGGCGCACCGGCGCCTCGAGCCAGTCGCCCCAGAAACCCTGGCCCGCGGCAACGCGCACCGTTTTCCGTGTCATCGCATCATGGGGGGATTCGGGAGCGGCAGTCCGCCCTCCCTGGTCCAGGTCTGATCGCCGGCGCGGACCACCAGGATGCCCAGGGGAAAGAATCCATCGCCCAGCGGCCACGGGCCTGCCGCGAGGGGAAAGCTCCTGGATCCCTCTCGCCCCGGCGGGACGGTCAGCGAGGTCGGGCCGGTGGCGCCGGGAGCGAGTGTGACCGCGGAGTCGGCATACAACCGGAGCGACGCACGGAGCGTCCACGGCTCATCACTGTTCGCGTCGGCAAAGCCAGGCAACAGCGCCAGCGTCACGGGCATCTCGCCGTGTCCGGGGGGGAGAGACGCCTGGAGCCGACCGAACGCATAATTCAACGGCTGTCTTCCGATCTGTCGGCCGGCCGAGTCGAACAGCGTGACGCCGAAGTCGGTGAAGCTGCCCCATTGCGCCCGATCCATGGTGATTTCGACCACGACGTTCACGGCCCACCGGGGTACGATAAACGGGATACGCTGGGCCGCAGAGCCGCGCGCCACCACGGTCTCCACCCGCTCGGCGCCGCCGAGCAGCATGGCCAGCTCCGCCGTGGCTGGGGTAGAAGTTGCATTGGACAGCGTGCCTACGGCCTCGTTTCCCTTCCGGCTCAGCCGCAGGCGGAACGGGGATTGAGTCACTCGTACACCGGCGTTGAGGGAGGCGCCTGTGGGAGAGACCGCCACCGCATCCACCTCGTAGGTCCCGGCCAACGCATCGCGGGCATCCACTCGGTACGCCGCGCCTTTGCCGCCGCCGAGCGGACGGGCGTACTCGTCGCGGTAAGGCATACCATCGGGCTCATGCAGGAATGCGAGTCCCTTCTCGCCCGGGCGGCTGGTCACCTGCACCTCGAAGGGCCGGGCGCTGTCGGCACGGAAGAAGGTGCGCAGCCCGGACCCGGATTCCACCGGCACCTCGGAGCGCAGCTCTCGCCGTGCGGGGCTGACCGGAGCAGGAACCACGACGGTATTCACCAGCCTGAACGCGGGACCTGCGAGCGAGTCCTCGCTCCATCCGGTCACCGTGCCCACATATGCGCCGGGCGGCCGCAGCGCAGCCAGGGCATACCGCAGCTCGACCACAGTCTTGGCGCCTGTCAGCGTGACTCGCGCTGGTGCAGTCAGCCAGGGCGAGTCGCTGCGAAGGCGGTACACCGCCGTGGGCGCCGGTCCGGAGCGGAGCAGCTCGAACTGCTGTACCGACGGCGACCGGCCCCCCATGCCTACCTCGTGAAACGCGGCCGTGGCGGCCCCGGTGCTTCCGGCAACCCGCACCGCAATGTCCGCCACCCCTCGATCGCTGGTGAGCCAGCGGTAGGCGCGTTCCACGTCGGGCAGGCCGGTACCCTCGTCTACGAAGGTGGCGCCGGCCAGAGGGCGCGCCGTCACCATGAACGCCTGCTTGATGGCCCGCGCCTCGATCGGGCGCTTCTCCTGGCTCGCCGCCGACACCAGCAGCGCCGCCAGCCCGGCGGCGTGCGGCGCCGCCATGCTGGTGCCCTGGGAAATCTCCTGACCGATGTACCAGCGGGGCACCGTAGAGTACGCTATCCCCGGTGTGACAATCTCCGGCTTGGCCAGCTCGCCGCCTCTGGAGCTGAAGTACGCCAGCTGGTCGTCCCGCCGGCCACCCGAGCGGTCGGCCACCAGGAAGGTGCCCGGCACCGTGGCGCCCACGCTGATGGCGCGATCGGTGGAGCCCGGAAATCCCACGGTCGAGAGACCGGGCCCGTCGTTGCCGGCGGCGATGGTGAACACCAGCCCGGGCCGCGCCGCAAGCACCGAGTCGATCAGCTCATCGATCCGCGCCCCGCCTTCGATCTCGTTGCCTACGCCGAAGCTCATATTCAACACCAGTGGGAGCCGGCGAGCATCGGCGAAGCGTATGGCGTAGTCCACCGCCCGCATCATGCTGCCGGTGGTGGTCACGCTGCCGTGCGCGCTGTTGGCGATCTTGAGCCCGAGCAGTTGCGCCCCGGGCGCCACGCCGTCGAAGCCGGCCACTCCGTACATGTCGTTACCGGCGGCGATACCGGCCACATGCGTACCATGGCCGAAGCTGTCGAATACCAGGTCCAACTCCGGTTCGGCACCGCTGCCGGCGAAGTTGGCCGCCATGGTGATTCTGGGCTTCCGCCCCCGGGCAGCCCAGCCGAAGGTCTCCCGCGCCAGCAGGTAGTCGTGCACCGGCCGCTCCCCGGCAAGGGACCGATCTCCGTCGGTGTCGGCAAACACCACCCACCCGTCAGTCGCGCGGGTGACGATAACCGGAAGCGTGTCGACCGCTTCCCCATTTCCATTGACATCCGACGCGGGGGGTGGACCGAGCGGGAGCTCCAGCAGCACACCGCCGTAGTAGGGTCCTTGGGTGTTGAGCGATGCAACCCGGCCAAACCCTCCCAGCTTTCGGCCCGCCACCTCGACGCTATCACCAGTAGGTGTGACGCGCCGAAGCGGCACCGCTCCCTCCTCCGAGAAATCCCGCAGGTCCAGGATTTTGGGCGCCTCGGTCGAGGTCAGGGTCAGCCCCGAGATTCCCGGGTCGATACCGGTATCCAGAATGCCGATGACGACGCCGCGCCCGTCATAGGTTGGATGCAGCTTGAGGAACTCGTTTACGCCGGTGCTGGCGAGCGGCATCCAGCCGTGGGCAAACGCCGCCTCCGGCGGAACCACCGGTTGCAGCGTGTCGTACGGATCGGGTTCCGTCGCCACCGGGGACGGGGGCCGCCTGGGGGGAAGCCGGCCCGGATCAATGTTCGGCTTGGGTAACGGTCGCTCCGGGGCGGGCGGCGCCTGCTCCGGCTGCTGAGGAGCGCAGGCCAGCCCCAGCGCCAACACGGTACATGCGAGACGCCGAGGCATGCGGCTTCTAGCGGATGACCGCCGCATCGAGCGGCGGCAGAACGAACGGACCCAGATGGGGCCCGGGATAATTGGCGGCGATGGTAAGGGTAAAGGCGAGTTGATCTCTGGTCTCCTCTGGTGTCACGATGGCGTCCACAAAGCCCCGCGCCGCGGCGTATTTGGCGTCGAGCTGTTCCTCATAGTCGGCGCGCATCGAGCTCATGGACGTCTTGACCTCCACCGTCGGCTCTCTTCCCTCGCGCCGCGCCTTCTCGATCTCCGCGCCGTGCACCGCCATCACGGCGGATTCGCCTTCCATGACCCCCATCCGGCCAGTAGGCCAGGACAGAATGAAGTCGGGATCGAAACCCTGGCCGGCCATGGCGTAGTACCCCGCGCCTGAGGCGTGATTCACCGTCAACACGATCTTGGGCACCACTGCGGTCGCCATTGCCTCCACGAAGCGCGCACCCGCCCGGATGATGCCTGACTGCTCCGCCTCGGGCCCGACCATGAAGCCGCTGACGTCCTGAATGAACAGGATAGGGAGCCGCTCCCGGTTGGCTGTTTCGATGAAGAACGCGACTTTTTCGGCGCTTCCAGTGTAGACGATTCCGCCGAAACGGGGACGCTCTCCCGGCCGGCTCTTGATCACGCCTCGCTGATTGGCGATCACCGCGACCGGCCGGCCTTCGATGTGTGCGTGCCCGCACAACATCTCCCGGGCAATGTCGGACTGGAATTCGTCCAGCGCGCCGCCGTCGAGGATGCAGCCAAGCACCTGCCGCATGTCGTAGGAGAGCCGGTGATCCTGGGGCAGGATGTCGTACAGATCGGCGGGCGGACGGGCGGACGGGCGGACGGGCTGAATCCGGTGACTCACACCTTGTGCCTGCGGGAGCCGCCCGAGGTACTCGCGGATGCGAACCAGACACTCCTTATCGTTGGCAGCCCGGTAGTGCGCCACCGCGCTCTGCTCCGTGTGGGTCCGCGCCCCGCCCAGCGTCTCGGCATCGATGGTCTGGCCCGTGGCACCCTTCACCAGGTTGGGCCCACCCAGCCCCATGAAGCTCGTCCCCTCCACCATGAAGATGACATCGGAGAGGGCGGGCAGGTACGCGCCCCCCGCGATGCAGCTTCCCATGACCGCGCTGATCTGGGGGACGTGGAGGTAGCGCCGCATGATCGAGTTGTAATAGAAGATCCGGGCGGCACCGTACTGTCCTGGAAACACGCCTCCCTGATACGGCAGGTTCACCCCGGCGCTATCCACCAGATAGACGATCGGGATTCGCTGACGCATGGCGATTTCCTGAGCCCGCAGGATCTTCCGGATCGTCTCGGGCCACCAGGAGCCTGCCTTGACGGTGGCATCGTTGGACACCACCACCACTTCGCGCCCCTCCACTACGCCGACCCCCGTGATCACGCCGGCTCCGGGGGCCTGCCCATCATACTGGTCGTAGGCTACCAGCAGGCCCAGCTCCAGCCAGGGGGAGTCCTTGTCCAGCAGCCCCTCCACCCGCTCCCGCGGCGAGAGCTTCCCCTGCTCGTGCATCTTGGCGACGCGGGCGGCCCCTCCACCCTGCCGCAGTTTGGCGGCAAGCTGCTGATACTCCTCGGTGAGCGCCCGCAGGCGGCTGCCGGCTGGGCTCATGACTCCAGGTGCGCGGCGGCCCACTGCTCGATATATGCGATAAGATCGGTGGTAGGGGTGCCGGGTCCGAACAGCTTTCCGATTCCCTGCTGCTGGAGCGCCGCCATGTCCTCCGGGGGGATGATCCCCCCTCCCGTCACCAGGGTGTCCGGGCGCCCCATCTGTTCCAGCAGCTGGCGAACCCTGGGAAATAAGGTCATATGTGCGCCTGAAAGTATTGACAGGCCAACAACATCCACATCCTCCTGCACCGCGGCGGTGGCGATCATCTCCGGGGTCTGGTGCAGCCCGGTATAGACCACTTCCATCCCCGCGTCACGCAGGGCGGCGGCCACGACTTTGGCTCCGCGGTCGTGCCCGTCCAGTCCGGGCTTGGCGACGAGCACGCGGATGGGACGCGGGTTCCGGGCGGCACTGGGGCTAGGAGTCATCGCGCTTTCAGGGCAAGAGGGCATCGACCAGTTCGTCGATCGAGGCGGCGGTACGGCACTGCTGGTCCGGGGGTGGGCCCGCGGATGTAAGCAGCACGGCCTCCATCCCCGCCGCCCGGGCACCCACCACGTCTACCTCATACAGATCGCCGACGTAGAGCGCTTCCTCGGGGGCCACGCCCAGCGCGTCGAGCGCCGCCTGGAAGATGGCTGGGTCCGGCTTCTCGCTCCCGAAGATGCTCGAGTCTATCACCACGTCGAAGTACTGGCGCAGACCGGCCGCGGTCAGCGCCTGGTCAACCCGCCCGTCGCTGTTGGAGACGATACCCAGGCGCAGGCCGGCTTTCCGCAGCCGCTCCAGCGCATGGTGGGTGCGCTCCTGCACTGAGCACCAGAGATGCCGCTCGACGTGCATCCGGCGCAGGCAGTTCCGTACTTCCTCCATCCGTTCCGGCGGGACGCCGCCCAGGCGGAAGAGCGCTTCCAGGTAGGCGGCCGCCCGATGCTGGTCGCTTCCGGCCGCGCGTTCCATGGCGCGCGACGCCTCGGCGGCATGGGCCGCCAGCCCTTCGCCCGTAAGCTGCAGCTCCAGCTCGGCGCCAACGCCAGCGGCCATGCGATCGTAGTCGAGGAACACAAGTGTGTTGCCGGCATCGAATAGAACGGCGCGAAGTCCTCCCGAGCCTGGGCGAGGAGCCTGTCCTGAGCGCAGCGAAGGAATCAACGAAACCGCAGCAGCGCGCCCAGGGCCTGAATCGAGTCCCGGGCCTCGGGCTCGTAGACCACGTTCAGGTCCACACCCTGCCGCAGCGCTTCTTCGATCGCGTCGTCCACGATGTCGATCACCGGAATCGGCTCGCCCTCGCCGCGACACTCCGACTCGGTCAGCGCCAGCCGCCCGGAATCGCCACAGCGAAAGCCGGACTCGCTCGCGTCGGAGTTGACCAGCAGCGAGCGCACCTGTCCCCGTCCCAGGGCGTTGAGCGTGGGGCGCAGGCCGTTCACGCCCCAGCCGGTACCGATCCCTTCCAGCATCTCGTGCACCTGGGCCCGCTCCGACGCCCGCTCGTAGCCTTCCCGCACCGCGAGCGTGGCGGCATGCACGGTCGCGGGGGTGGCCTCCTTCGGATTCAGCCGCACCGTGCCGATCAACCGCTCGGTCAGGTACGAGTGCAGGAAGGGCTCGACCGCCCCGGCGTCGGCGCCGGTGCCGGCCAGCACGATTCCGTGGGCATGGTGGCGGCGGTCCAGGGCAAACAGCTCGCGGGCGATGGCCTCGAAGTGCCGCTGCTTCTCCTGGCGGATCCGGTTGTTGTAGGTGTGCTCGCCCCAGCCGCTGCTCCCGTCGTGGTCGGCGTGGAACCGTTTGCCCCGGGTGCTGTCCGAGCGAAGACCCGCCAGCTCGTGCGAGTCGTAGGCGGTGACCTCGAAGAATCGGGCCCGGCTTCGGTCGAGCACCACCGTCAGCAGCCGGCCGAACTCCTCCTCTACCGAGGTCAGCTCCCGCACCAGCGGACTCCCGTCGACCGCCAGCCGGGAACGATGCACCACCGGGAGCGGCACCATCTCGAAGAGGCCGATGCCCTCGCAGGCGAAGATGGCGAGTCCCTGGGTATGAGGCAGGTTTGCCGGGTTCCGGAGGAACTGCTGGAGGCGGTCGAGATCACGGATGACCTCGTCGGCAATCCGGCGCTCGAGTCCGAGTCGCGGCAGGGCCTGCAGGACGGACTTGACCCGGTTCTTGATCTTGATCAGGTATTTGCCCCGAGACCGATCCCGGGGCTCGAGCTTCAGGTAGCAGGTAACAACCCGGTGGTCGCCCGGCTGGATATGGGTGACCTGTTCGACGATGTCGGCCAGGGGCGAGCCTCCATTTCCCCCCCGTCGGC